>OMOM01000013.1_pt1 | contig 201730 bp, 183 predicted proteins | sample 1646501 | NCBI WGS metagenome assembly OMOM01 (sample SAMN05416802, study PRJEB24817) | seawater metagenome | isolation source: Sea water | place: Canada:Atlantic | collected 2013-07
CCCCAACCAAAAAACGGTTGAGGCTCTTTCATTTGTATTGGTGGAGATGGCGGGAACTGAATCCCTCCATCTCATACATAAAAACGACCTAACTCATTGATTTTATTGAGAACTAATTTGAGTTCTTATGTCAGTGTACCACCACTTTGTATCACTAATCACCTAACCCAAGGTCTTTTTAAAAAGTTTGAGCGATCTCTAAGTAAGGTACTGATAGAGTCGAATTGATTTGCCCATATGCGAGTCTCGACAGAGCGATACTCAATCAGAGTCATTATCGCGTTGAGGAGATCTGAGTGATTCTGCGTAAAAATAGGTTCATGGTGGGCAATTCTATTCCGAAACTTTCTTATGCGATCCAGTTCCTTGTAGATATGCTTGAATGCAGCGTCATTTGAGCCGAAAGCTGAAATGGGCATGTTAGGGAATGCTAACGTAAGGTACTTGTCCCAAAGTCTCGATTTGTGACTAGCTTTCATCATTGATTGCCAGAAATTGAACTTTAAGTCCGCTATGACAGCACCAGTAGTCGAATGCTTCTTTTTCGTCGAAACAAGGTCATCTAGAGGGCTGTAGCCGTACTTTGAACGTTGCAAACTCCTTTCAAAGCCCGTTGCCCAAGGCCAATTCGGACCATACACCTGTTCTATGGCCTCACTAATAGCGTTTCTTACTGCGATTTCACAGATATGAAGTAATGGCAAATAAGCGGACGCCATTTCAATGTTCCAAGCGTATAGGTTTATAGCGTCTGGATTGGCTAGCGAGATGGGCTTAGTGTGAGTTTCATAGGTTGCTAGCCTAGTAAGCGAGAACGTCCGATGTACTTCGGCTATAGATTTTTCAGTTGACAATGCAATTGATCCCTTCTAAAGTGTTTTTACGAGCTGTGGGACTTTGTTGGTGAAAACCTCCCCCTGCAGACATAAGAATGACCCGCTGAAAGGCGGGTTTTTTTTTGCCCTAGTTACTCTTAACTAGCCAGCTGCATACCAAATCTATGTGATTCCGCCAGTAGAGACAATAGCAACAATCGGACATACCATTCGAAGACGATAGTAGATGACCCGAGAGGGTTGAGAGAACAAAATAGTACTTGGTCAGGTAGGATCGGCGGTTCTAAAGAATCGCTACGCGAAGCCGATCCTACCTGACCGTAGAGGCTTTGTCAAGATTTGGATTTTTTCCTTTAAAATCAATGGGTTAGTTGTTGGCTGTGGTGGCGATTTTTACTATTCAGTGTTTTGACTCTACTCCCATCGTTATATACGTTATTAGTCGTTGACTGTATGATGAACATATCTAGTAATTGCTTGTATATGGATAGATATGGCGATCTTACAAGAAATATCCCTTCAAAGCGTAAATGCTTACTCTGAAGAATCCCCTCAAAAATTGAAGGGCTTAAAAAAGGTTAATCTAATCTTTGGGCAGAATGGAGTCGGCAAATCCACATTATCGAATTACCTAAATTTTCTGAATGATTCAGACATCCCGGCTAAATACTTAAAATGCAACGTAATCCCGAGAAAAGAATCTCTGGATGAGATCTTGGTGTACAACACCGAGTTCATTGAAAGAAACTTTCGCACAAGTGATCTTCAGAAGGGAATTGTGAATATCGGCGAAAGTAATAAAGACGCTGCTGACAGAGTAAAGGTCGTACAAAAGAGAATTGATCAGTTAGACGAAGAATTAATAGTCAAAAAGGGGGCTAATAATACATCTGAAATTAGAATGAATAAAAGGCGAAATGAATATGAAGAATATATATTTGAGCATAAAAGAGCAATAGATAAAGAATGTGCTTGGATGTGGAGTGATATAGGAGCATATCAAAGAAAGGCAAGCTTTGTCTCAATGATTGAAAGTTACATAAAAAAGCTGGGTAATGAAAACGATATTTCACGATTAAAAATTGTCGACGCAGCTGCAAGTGTTCGCGAAATAAAAGCGGGAGATGTTAGTAGAAAAGATAGAGTTCCTATTTTTGATTTTAGTCATAGCTTGGATTTCAGGATTTTATCTGAAGTGGTTATAGATACTTCTTCTTCTAATATGAAGGAATTGATTGATAAGCTTAAAATTGAAAATTGGTTTGCAGATGGTCTAAAGCATTTTCATTCTTCTGAAGGTGTGTGCCCCTTTTGTCAGCAATCGATTGACTCTGCTTTGTCGGATGAAATATTGAATGTTTTTGATAAGCATAGGGATGAATTAAAAGAAAAAATTGATGGCCTTGAACGTTCAGTAAATGAATATAGAAATAGAATAAATGAATTTTTCAATAGGTATGCTTCAGATGTTCCTGATGGTATGTATGAATCCTATGATTCATTTAGAGCGGATATGATCTCTGAAGTTGATGCTTTGCTGGTGTGTGTGGAAAACAAACAGCTAGATTTGAATGTTACTATCCAGTGTGATACTGGGACGATTGATGATCTTATCCTTAGGCATAAAGCTAATGTGGATATTGTGAATGAAGAAATAGATATCTGGAATGACTCGTTGAAAACCCCCGCCGAGTCTATCTCGGCAATTATCGAACAAATGATGCTTACGATTGCTGAGCTCTGTCGCGAGCGCTATGAAGACTACTCTAGAGAATCATTGATAGATGCTCAGGATATAGAGGGTATTAAATTTGAAATAAAATCGATTGATAAAGAAATTGATGAATTGTCTTCTGAGCTTTCTGAACTTCAGAAAGTAGATGAGAATGTCAGTATTACTGCTTCTAATATCAATGATCGTCTGGAGTTTCTTGGCTTTGATGGGTTTAAGATTTTACCAGAAGGTAATAATTATAGGATAGTACGATCAGCTACTGATGAGGCGGTTTTTAATACGCTTAGCGAGGGTGAAAAAACACTTATCACATTCTTGTATTTTGTTGACTTATGTACATCTAAAAGGAAAGGAGAAACTCCAAAAAGGATTGTTGTTCTCGATGATCCTATTACCAGTATGTCAATGAGTTTGTTATATGAAGTTTCAGCTACAATTATATACCAGATATTGAAAAATGAATTAGTTACTCAAACTTTTATCATGACGCATAATATATTCTTTCTGAATGAATTTATTATTGCAGGGCGGGGGCGGTCGAGTGGCGGCTACAATAAGAAGAAGTTTGAAGGAAATTATGCCCTTTTTGAAGTTCGTAAGTCTGGTGGTAATAGTATGGTTAAAGTAGCTAGTGTTGATGATTTCGCGAACGACTATGAATCTTATTGGAAGGTGTTTTCAGATTTGAAAAATTCTTCCAGTAACGTTCTCATTGCAAATGCAATGAGAAATATAATTGAGTACTTCTCATCAGTTGTATGCGGTGACCGTGAATTGTCATCAGTTAAAGGAAAGCTGATTGGTGATGACATGAAGCTGTCACCATTGTTCCGTTATATCGATAGAGGGTCGCACTCAGACTCATATAATGTTTCCATGTTCTCTGCGCTTGATTTTCCTGATTATCAGCGGGCATTGAAGTTGTTCTTTAGTGAAATTGGATATGAAGATCATTACAACGTTATGAGTGCTAGGTATTTTTAGTTTTGAGTTTGATGGTGCCCTGTTTTCTGTTTTTATAAAAGTACATTGTCGGCCTCTTGAAGATATAGAGTGTGCACTCATCTTTTTCTATTTTTTAGAAAAAAACCTTATATATCATAAGTATATGCAAGAAATAATGTTCCTTCTAGAATGTACTATACTGGATACCATAAGGTGTCTAGTAGGAATCCAATATTGATGGACAAGAAGAAACAATATGTGGTCGGTAATAATGAATCTGGTCAATTTTTGATAGATAAAGAAAGTGGTGAGGTTAAAGGATTTAACTTTACGAAAGTGGATATGTCAGTTATACCTTCTTTGTATCGTTTAATAAGTGACCATCCAAAAGCAGCCGAGTTATTGTTTTATCTTTGGGTAAATATGGATCGTGCAAATCACTTTGTAGCGAGTCAGAGTAGGGTTGTATCTGAGAGTGGCCTATCCAAGTCGACTGTTATTCGATCGAAACGAGTGCTGGAGAGTAGAAACTATATTGAGATTCGAAGAGAGCACGGCGAGACTCACTGGTACTTAAATGAGAGAGTAAGCTGGCGGAAGAGAGAGGGCGACAAACTATCTGTCGCGCGGTTTGATTCAGGTGTCCTTTAGATATTAGGTTTAGGCTTTAATTTTATTTTTGATCGAGACTTTCCCTTGTTAGTTGAAGCTTTGTCGTCAGAATCCTGCTCTGCCTTTAAACGTTCGTATTCATTTGTGATTTGACTCGCTAGTGAGACCACATCAATTGGATTGAAAGGATTTTGTATCTCATTGGAAATACACAGTGTTTGAATAGCATCAGATAATCCAAATTTGAAAGTATTTCTCTCAAATCTATTTTGATATGGCTCTCGGGGAATTATCTCGCGGAAAGATATATTTAGGAAAAAGAATGGTTGTAGTGTACTTGTAGAATTGATGTCGTCTTCGTATTTTTCTAATAATATCGATAGCTCATTTTCGATTTGGATTGGTATCTGTCCGTATTTTTCTTGTAGTGAGTTGATTATTTGATCTGGCTTCATTCTATATCTCCGGTTTTATTAGTTTTAGTTTTTTTCTTAGTTTATTAGCTATCTCAGGACTTGCTGAGTCTAGTTCAACTATGGTTTTAGTTAGTCGGTTGTATTGTCTATTTAGATTCTTCATGTCTTCGTTAGATAGCGCCGATATTAACTTTCTTAGCTGATTCTCAGCTTTTTTATTAAGTCTTTCTAAATACTTCGCTCTATTGCCTCGCTCGCTATGCTTAGTACTAGGTGTGTATTTATCTTTATCTAGGCCTAGTACTTTTAGACATGCGGAGTCAAATGCAATCTTCATAGCATTGGTTGTTGCGATGCTGGATAGCTTTTGATTTAGAGTAACTTCATTGACTACAGATGCCACTAGTAGATGAACATGAGGGTTTGCTTGTTCATGGCAAACAATGTAAGAGCTCTTCAGAAGCATGGTAGGAGCGATATCTAACTTACGGCCCAATACTTTCATTACAGGATTCAATAGTTGCTTCCATTGAGCATCAGTTGGATTTGACGCACCTCTTGGCAATGACAAAACGAAGGAATGACCATACCTGTTTATTGGTCGTCCTCCTTTTGAATTTGAATTGTGCTCGTTCTTGAGCACTGCTGAACGAATGCTGTTCTCTATCCATTCTTCGCAGTCTCCCCATAGCTCCTTAATATTTGTGCTAGTGTGGTTTGGGTGGGCTTGGTTTATCAAGTATCTGGCATACTTAAGCCCTTTTATGCCGCTCTTCAGTTTCTCTCCTCTAATAAAAAAATTCTTTATAGTCATACTTATAAAGAATCATATTATGACTGAAAGTCAACTGTATTATTATGCTATATCTTGAAACGAAAGGTGGCATTCAAGATAGAGAAACCCAAGGGTTTCTCCATACGGAGCGGGGCCCTTGCCCACTCCTTATTTTTGATCAGTGAAGAATCTCTTCGCTTCCCTTGTGAGTTCTCGTGAAACGCGATTGAACTTCTGGGTTAGGTTGCTCGGTATATCATAGTGTAGGTTTGTCATTGCTTGGTTAAGAACTTTCAATGACGGAAGGTCGATGTAGTTTCTATTTATTGTGCTTCTGGATTGTTCCTGATGTCCGACAATCAGCTCTATCTGCTGAAGTTTTACATCTGCGTTATGTAATTTGTTTATGAATGTATGTCTGAATGAGTGGTATGTCTTTTTCCCTTTTGATTCGCTAGACAGGTGTCTTCCTTTAAATCGCGAGAACCACTTCGATGCTGTAGTAGCTAACCCATCTCTTTGAAGTCTTAACTCAGGAAATATTCTATATAGGCCGATTTCTTGGCAGGTGAGTACATAGTCTACAAAGCCGAGTCTGAAAAGTTCTTTGTGAATTGGTATGATGCGATTGGAATTCTTATTCTTGGGGCTTATCTGGACTCCTGTTTCTGTGTCGGTATAAGACTCGATTTTTATAAATGGGATATCTTGATCTTTGATATAAAAGTCACAGGATCTTAAGCTGCATAGCTCATTAATTCTCGCGCCAGTGTAAATTCCGAGGAAAATAAGATAGTAAGCATAGGTGCTCATATCTTTTCTAAATTTCATAATTTCGTTATTGTCGATAAGCTGGACTATCTCTTCATCGCTGAATTGAGTTCGGCTCTCAGATCCTTTCTCACTTCTGATGGGTAATAATGTTTCTACAGGGTTGTAGTTTATAAGCTTTCTTTTCAGAGCGAAATTCATAAGTGCGGATATTCTGTTCATCTTGTTTCTGACGGTCTGACTTGCCAGCTTTGCTCCCGTATTTATTTTGGCTACTTCTACCAATGGAAGGTCTTTCAAATGTGCGATTTTGGAAAGATTGGGCGGAAGTTTTTCTAGTACTTTCCGATAGTCCATTATTTCTTTGTCGTTGATCTCTTTGACCGGTAAATCACTGATAATTGAAATAAAGTCTCGAACTTCGGCTTTATATGCGTCTATCGTCTTGTTCTTAATTCGTCCAGCACATTCCATTGTGGAAATGAATAGCTCAGTAAGTTCAGATAAGCGCATAGAAGATTCACTGGTACTGCTATCATGAACAATGTTTGCTGCCTTCGATGTGGCTTCATCGATTAGATGGCTAATATCCTGTCGAAATAGCTCGCTATCTAGCTCACTTTCAATTTCGACTTTATCTATCGTCATTTCGAATAGCTTTAAGCCGGTCATTGTCATTGTTCCGTCCTTAATCTCAATATTATCAACATACTTCTTAAGTAGTTCTTTTAGATCGTTAAACTCTTTCATGCCGTTTCTTTTAATCATGCTGGTATGATTATCGGATATGATATTTAGTATGGATGAAGTAAGAGTAGCAGCTCTTCTCTGTCTCGTTTTTAGAGATATGCGTATTTCCTTCCTGTGTGCGCTGCTGATAGTCAGTACTTTGCGGAAGTAGTAAATGCCATGTCTGGATTTGAAGAGGAAAGGGATGTGTCTGGCCATGTGTACCACCTAAGTGTGTCAGGCGGTCGTTTTCGGCACTTTATAAGAAAAAAGGCCCTGTCTTTCAAAGTTACTGTTTCGTAACTCTTTGAAAAACAAGGCCTTTTTTCTTCAAGATGGTGGAGATGGCGGGATTTGAACCCGCGTCCGCCAATCCTCCACTAGAGGATCTACATGCTTAGCCGTCTCTATTAATTTAGTTCGTCACGGGCCGAGGGGCAGGCCGTTCAGAACGAGCTCGATTAAGTTTAACTCTTTGGCTACGAGCGAAGCCTCCAAGCGATCCTATAAGACGTCGCCCTCGTCCCCCGGCTATAGGAACCCGAGTTCGGAGGTAAGCGGGCTTAAGCCGCTAGTGCGTAAGTTTCGTCGTTTGCGACTATAACTATGTATAACGTTTATTTACGAGATCGCTATACACTCTCGGCATGCACCCATAGCTTTGTAATCAACGTCGAATCCTAATCATCCCCAGATTCTTCGCCTAATCAATTGCCTTAGGTCGTAGTGTTTAATGTGGGGGCGGAGTTTGATTTTTCAATCTTGCCCTTTCTTCACATTAGTCGTGCAGCGTATCACAAGCCTTGCTCGCTGTCAGCGAACAGAGTGCTTCATGATGCGTTCTTTTTGTTTGGCCCAGTCGCGATCTTTTGAGCTATCGCGTTTGTCGTGGCTTTGTTTCCCTTTGGCTAGGGCAATCTCGGCTTTGATGTTTGGACCTTTCCAATAAATCGCGGTACAGACGCAGGTGTAACCCTTGGCCTGAATTTTTTGTACCAATCGATCAATTTCACGGCGGTGCATCAGCAACTTACGCTCGCGTCGCGGCTCGGTCACAATGTGCGTTGAGGCCTGCTGCAGCGGCGAAATCAATGCACCGTGTAGCCAAGCTTCACCGTTGTGAATTTGGACAAAAGAGTCGACGAGTTGGCATTTGCCTTCACGCAGGGATTTTACTTCCCAGCCGGTAAGAACCAGACCTACTTCGAGTTTGTCTTCGAGAAAGTAGTCGTGACGGGCTTTTTTGTTCTGTGCGATGGTGCCGCCACCGGACTTAGGTTTTTTGTTTGTGCTCATGGCGCTGATTATAACTGACACTGTGGTGAAAGGGCAGTAGGTAGCCTGCGCCCTTGAGCGTAGGGGGTAAATCCCTGACAATACGCGCATTACAAGAAAGGATAAGAATATGACGGCAGATAAGCGCGGTATGCACGGCATCTGGAGCAGTCGCTGGACGTTTATTTTGGCTGCGACAGGATCGGCAGTGGGTTTAGGGAATATTTGGAAGTTCCCCTACATTGCTGGTGAGAACGGCGGCGGCGCATTTGTATTGGTGTATTTACTATGCATTTTAACCGCAGGCATTCCGATCATGATGGCGGAAGTGCTACTTGGTCGTAAAGCGCGCATGAGTCCGATTCATACCATGGAGCGTCTCACCGCAACGGCAAAAGCGCCGCGTATGTTTGCCGGTATTGGTTGGATGGGTGCTGTTGCTGGGTTTTGTATTCTGTCATTTTACAGTGTGATTGCAGGCTGGACTGTGTATTACACAGTAAAGATGGCAACAGGCACTTTTACTGGCATTAGCGGTGAGAATGCAGGGGCTGTATTTAGTGACCTGCTCGCTGATCCTCAGTCGTTAATGCTTTATCACACCATATTTATGGTGTTAGTCGGGGTTGTGATTGCGCGTGGTGTGCATCGCGGCTTGGAAAATGCAGTGCGTATTATGATGCCGCTGTTGTTCATTATGTTGATTCTGCTCTTAGGCTACAGCTTGACGACACCGGGTTTTAGCCAAGGGTTTAACTTCTTATTTAGTTTTGATTTCAGCAAGTTGTCGCAAGAAAGCGTCGTCGTAGCTTTAGGACACGCGTTTTTCACTTTGAGCTTAGGTATGGGCGCGATCATGGCCTACGGTGCTTATATGCCAGCAGATGCATCACTGGGTAAGACTGTTTTGGCTGTGGGTATTCTCGATACACTAGTGGCATTAGCCGCAGGTTTAGTGATATTCCCGATTGTGTTCACTAACGGTTTAGAGCCGGGTGCTGGCCCAGGGCTGATGTTTCAGACCTTGCCTATCGCCTTTGGTGGATTGCCTGGCGGCGTACTGATTGGCACAACGTTCTTTGTTCTTGTCGTGATCGCGGCGTGGAGTTCTGCTATTTCTATTGCTGAGCCTGCGGTCGCTTGGTGTGTCGAGAAGGGTGTTGGTCGCGGCCGTTCAACCTTCATTGTCTGTGCGCTGGCTTGGTTTTTAGGTATCGGCACGGTTTTCTCGTTTAATGATTGGTCGAATAATCAATTTTTCGTCCATGTGACACCAACAGTAGCGGAGCAGGCTGATGCAACGAGTGTCCAGTTGCCCGCGGCTGAGTGGTTTGCCTATGCCGATGTCTCTGAGTTAGAACGGCTATACCCGCCGACCGAAAGCGTTAACTTTCAAATTACAGGCAAGACATTCTTCGACGTACTCGACTTTTTAACCGCCAACATTCTGTTACCACTAGGTGGTGTGTTGATTTCGCTGTTTGCGGGTTGGTTTTTGAGCCGTCGCAGCGTTGCGGATGAGGCTCGGGTTAATAACACCGCGATTTTTGAAATCTGGCGTTTTATGATTCGGTTTGTATCGCCTGCAGCGGTGCTGTTTGTATTTATCCACGGCATCTTATGATGCTTCTGGCAATCAAAAGGTAAGCGAATGACGACTATTACGCGCAGTGCATTAGTGATGCATACCGCGGAAGAAATGTTTGATCTAGTAAATGATGTGCGCCGCTATCCCGAGTTTTTGCCGGGTTGCCAAGCGACAGAGGTGCTGGATGAAGATGACAACTTTATTGAGGCGCGTCTGACAATCAGTAAGGCTGGATTGCAACATAGCTTCAGTACTCACAATGACCTTGTACGCCCGGAGCGTATGGATATTCGATTACTGGAAGGACCTTTTAGTCGTTTTACGGGTACTTGGCGCTTTCAAAAACTATCGGATGAGGCTTGTAAGGTGTCGTTGGATATGGAATTTGAAATGGGCAATTTTATCACTGGGGCTGCTATGGGGGCCCTGTTTAAACAAGTTGCTGGGGCTATGGTTGACTCTTTTGTAAAACGAGCGAATGAGATTTATGGCTGAGAAAATTCAGGTCGAGGTAGCCTACGCCTTACCTCATAAGCAAAAAATTGTTGCAGTTGAAGTGCCTGAGGGCACGACCTTGTTAGATGCGGTACGTCTGTCGGGTATTGAAGCCGAATTTCCCGAGTTGGTATTAGCGGATGCTAAGTTTGGTATTTTTGGTAAGGCTGTGCGTGACGCGGAAGGCGAGGTGTTGCGCGCTGGCGACCGTGTAGAGATTTATCGCCCGCTGATTATTGACCCTAAGCAAGCGCGCGCTAACCGCGCAGCAAAGGCGGCGAAAGGCTAAGGCTGGTGGTGAGTGCGGCACAAAAAAGCCCACTCACCGTGGGCTTGATTTGCAGCTAGTACCTAGAGGTCGGTAGGTACGGTATTAAGATTTCGTTCTTCTTCTGGTAGTGAGTTGAGCTGGTTCGTTTCATTGAAATCTTCAGCCGGTAAATCGCCAGAATAGTGGGTATACAGACCTTGATCATTGAAGTGAATGACTACATGGTAGTCTTTCACTACCTTGTCTCGTTGCTCTAAGGTATAGATGTAATCCCACTGTTTTTGCTCAAAAGGGTTACGCATTACAGGGTTGCCCATTACGTAACTTACTTGGCGTTGATTCATGCCAGGCTTGAGTTGGCTTAGCATCTCAGGGGTAACAATATTGCCCTGTTGGACGTTGAGCTTGTACACACCGGGAAAAGTGCAGCCGGAAAGGGTTGCAAAACCAAGTAAACCGGTCAGAATTAGGGCTCGCATGATCAGGGTACTGTCTCTTTGGTTGCTTTCAGCTAGGACCACGATGATACCTGATAATTCAACTTGCTGTGAAATATTCGAGGAAGGCAATGTCCGATCAAAACGTGGAATTGCGCAAGGCAGGCCTGAAAGTCACGCTGCCACGTGTCAAAATTCTTAGTATCTTGGAGAGTGATCCAGATGCTCACATGAGTGCAGAAGATGTTTATCGCGCGTTAATTGAAGCGGGCGAAGATGTCGGTTTGGCGACGGTATACCGTGTATTAACCCAGTTCGAAAGCGCTGGGTTGGTTACTCGTCATAACTTTGATGGTGGTCACTCGGTGTTTGAGTTGGCGAGAGGCGAACACCATGATCATATGGTTAACGTCGATGATGGTACTGTTATCGAGTTTACCAATACGCAAATCGAACGCTTACAGCACGAAATCGCTGAACAGCATGGGTTCGATTTGGTTGATCACAGCTTAGTGCTTTACGTTCGTAAAAAATAAGCTGGCTGTCATTTTAAAAAACCGCACTGCATTACTGCAGTGCGGTTTTTTTTATGGGCGCTACTTTTATGTTAAAGGTCACAGTGCCGATTACGAGCGCACCAACGCGAGCATTTCTGAGGCATGCGCCAATGTCTGGCTGGTAATTTCGATCCCGCCTAACATACGAGCGAGTTCTTCCGCTCTTTGTTTGCTACTTAGTTCCCGAATACGCGTATGAGTGGCTTCATCACCACTGACCTTACTGACTTGGAAGTGCTGATGCGCTTGGGCGGCCACTTGCGGCTGGTGAGTGACGCACATAACTTGGCTATTGTTACCGAGTTTACGCATTAGGCGACCAACACGTTCCGCAGTGCCGCCACCTATACCAACATCGACTTCGTCGAAAATTAGGCTTGGCACTTTACTGGTAGCAGCGGTGACGACCTGAATCGCTAAGCTAATACGCGATAATTCACCGCCAGATGCTACTTTTGCCAATGGGCCTGCAGGCATTCCCGGATTGGTCTGCACGATGAAGTGAATGTCGTCGATGCCATGGCTTTGTGCTTGCTTAATATCTTGGGGAATTACTTGGGTGATAAACCGTGCTCGCCCGAGAGATAACGCCTCAAAGTGGGCTTCAATATCTTTATCCATTTGTGTTGCGGCATGGATGCGAGCATTGCTTAAGGTTTGAGCTTCACTTAAGAAGGCTTGGTAGAGCGATTCTACTTCAGCTCGTAATTCTGCTAAATCCTCATCTGACAACGACAAAGCAGCGAGTGCTTGTTCCTGTTCTTGCCAATGTGCATACACTTGTTGAGCATTAATGTGATGCTTACGCGCCATCGTGTAGATATCGCTTAAACGACTTTCTATTTGTTGTAAGCGATGCGGATTGATATCAACACCATCCAGATAACGCTGTAATGAATTACCGGCTTCTTCTAATTGGATATGTGCTTGCTGTAAGAGATCGCGGGCTTCTTCTAAGTGCGGATGGCGATCATCAATTTGTTGCAGCTGATGAATCGCTTGATAGACCATCTGAGTGGCGGCTTGCTCGCTGTTATCGTCACCTAGGCAGGCAATAACCGCAGATTGACCGCTTAAAAGGGTATTCTCGGCATTGGCTAAACGTTTGTGTTCGGCTTCAAGTTCATCCAGTTCAAGTTCACCAATGGCCAGTTCACGTAACTCTTCAACTTGATAGGTTAATAGCTGACGTTGAGCTTGAAGCTCGGCGCTTTCTTCCTGCAGGCTTTTGAGTTGGCGATATTGCGTTTGCCATTGGCGATATAACCCACTGACTTTGGTCGTTTGTTCCGATAGCCCAGCATAGCTGTCGAGCAGCTGTCTCGGGGTGTCTTTTTCTAGCAAGCGTTGGTGAGCATGCTGTGAATGCACATCAATTAAGTGGCTAGCGATTTCTTTTAAGTCGTTAGCAGGCACAGGGCGGCCATTAATGTAGCCGCGTGAACGACCTTCAGCCGAAATTATTCGGCGTAAAATAACTTCGTCGTCGCTAGGGAAATCATAGCTTTTTAACCAAGCTTGGGCGTTGCTATTGGTCTTAAATGTGGCGCATACCTCGGCCTTGCTTGCGCCTTTGCGCACGCATCCTGCTTCTGCTCGTTGGCCTAAGGCTAAACCTAAGGCATCGAGCAAAATGGACTTACCGGCACCCGTCTCGCCAGTAATAACCGACATTCCTGCACCGAACTCTAATTCCATGTGTTCGACGAGGGCGAATTGATGAATGGACAGATTTGCTAGCATGGTATGCGCTCCAGTATCTGAATGGATATACAGTGTTTTTATATACAGTAGTGCTTATTGTCAAGTGAAGTTTTGAACAGCGCCCTTGAAACACAATTTGTGACCCCCATATAGGAGTCAGATTTCTTGTATGTGAATGAGGATAGATACATGTCAGACGAGCAAAAGGTTCAAGACGAGACCCTGGAACAGGTAGCCCCTGAGGTTGCTGCTGAAACCGAGGACGCAGCGGACGCTTCGCCTGAATCAACGGCTCTGGCGGATGCTCAGAAAGAGATAGCTGAGCTCAAAGAGCAAATGTTGCGTACCCAAGCAGAAATGCAGAACGTACGTCGCCGTGCTGAGCTTGATGTCGAGAAAGCACATAAGTTTGGTTTAGAAAAATTCGCCGCTGAGATGGTGGGCGTCGTTGATAATTTAGAGCGCGGCCTAGCTGCAGCGCCAGAAGAGGAAGCGACGAAGGCAATTCGAGATGGCATTGAAATGACCCTAAGCGGTTTTATTTCATCGCTGGCTCGCTTCAATGTTGATGTGGTTAATCCCGAAGGTGAAACCTTTAATCCTGAGTTTCATCAAGCAATGTCAATGATTGAAAATCCGGATTTGGCCCCAAATACTGTGATTGCAGTGATGCAGAAGGGCTACACATTGCACGGTCGTTTATTGCGTCCAGCGATGGTGATGGTCAGTAAGGGCGCGGCACAAATAGACGAAAAAGCTTAATTTTTGTACTGGTATAGCCTTGAAATAGAAATTCCAGCACCAATATAGAAGTCATCGAACAACACAATTAATCATTACAATATTTGGGCTTTGCGCCCAGAGATTTGGAGAGTAATAGTATGGGTAGAATTATCGGTATTGACCTCGGAACCACCAACTCATGTGTGGCAATCCTTGATGGCGACAAACCAAAAGTTATTGAAAACGCAGAAGGCGATCGTACCACTCCTTCCATCGTTGCGTATGCCGACGAAGAAGTTTTAGTAGGTCAATCGGCTAAGCGTCAGGCGGTTACTAACCCGCACAACACTTTATTCGCAGTTAAGCGTCTAATTGGCCGTAAATTTAAAGATGACGTTGTACAGAAAGACATCTCTATGGTGCCGTACAAAATCATTGAAGCCGATAATGGTGATGCATGGGTTGCTGTACGCGATCAAAAATTCGCACCGCCACAAATTTCGGCAGAAATTCTGAAGAAAATGAAGAAAACCGCCGAAGATTATCTTGGCGAAAAAGTAACTGAAGCGGTGATTACTGTTCCTGCTTACTTTAACGATTCACAACGTCAAGCAACTAAAGATGCGGGTAAAATCGCAGGCCTAGACGTTAAGCGTATTATCAACGAGCCAACCGCGGCTGCTTTAGCGTACGGTATGGATAAAACCGGTGGTGACCGTACTATCGCGGTTTACGACTTAGGTGGTGGTACATTCGATATTTCTATTATCGAAGTTGCTGATGTTGATGGCGAAAAGCAATTCGAAGTATTGGCGACTAACGGTGATACTTTCTTAGGTGGTGAAGATTTCGACTTACGTTTGATCGAATATTTAGCAGCCGAATTTAAGAAAGATACGGGCATTGATTTGCACAACGATCCTTTGGCCTTGCAACGTCTGAAAGAAGGTGCGGAAAAAGCCAAGGTTGAGTTGTCATCCTCACAGCAAACCGACGTGAACTTGCCATACATCACGGCTGATGCGTCAGGTCCTAAGCACTTAAATGTGAAAGTGACTCGCGCGAAATTAGAAAGCTTGGTTGAAGAGCTGGTTAAGCGCTCTATGGATCCTTGTGCCATGGCATTGAAAGATGCTGGCCTGAGTGCTTCTGAGATTGATGAAGTAATCTTGGTTGGTGGCCAGACCCGTATGCCTATGGTGCAGAAAGCGGTTGCTGATTTCTTTGGTAAAGAGCCACGTAAAGACGTAAACCCTGATGAAGCAGTTGCCGTAGGCGCAGCAATTCAAGGTGCGGTTCTTTCAGGCGACGTGAAAGACGTATTACTGTTAGACGTAACTCCGCTGACTCTGGGTATTGAAACCATGGGTGGCGTTGCTACGCCAGTGATTGATAAGAACACCACGATTCCTACCAAGAAATCACAAGTGTTCTCAACCGCTGAAGATAACCAAACAGCAGTAACGATTCACGTTGTGCAGGGTGAGCGTAAGCAAGCGGCACAGAATAAGTCTCTTGGTCGTTTTGATTTGGCTGATATTCCGCCAGCACAGCGTGGTATGCCACAAATTGAAGTGACGTTTGACATTGATGCCAACGGTATCTTGAACGTAAGTGCGAAAGATAAGGCAACGGGCAAAGTTCAGTCTATCGTGATTAAGGCGTCTTCAGGTTTGAGTGATGAAGAAATCGAGAAAATGGTAGCCGATGCTGAAGCTAACGCTGAAGCGGATAAAAAGTTTGAAAGCCTAGTGCAAGCTCGTAATACAGCGGATGGTTTGATTCACGCAACTCGCAAAACTCTAGAAGAAGCTGGCGACAAAGCCACTGCTGAAGAGAAATCTGCGATTGAAGCGGCTATTACAGATCTTGAAGCTGTATTTAAAGGCGATGACATCGCTGAGATCGAAGCGAAAACCAATGCGCTAACAGAAGCCTCTGCTTCTTTGGCTCAGAAGTTGTACGCAGAACAAGCTCAAGCAGCCGAAGGCGCTAAACAAGGTGATGACCAATCAGCTCAAGATGATGATGTGGTTGATGCCGAGTTTGAAGAAGTGAAAGACAAGTAATCGGGGCCGCAGGCCACTGATTGACAGGGGCGCGGCAGTCTTCATTGAGGGCTGTCGCGTTTTTTTGCTTCATTAGTTTGAGTAAAAAGTTTCCTAGTTATTACGTGCCGGTACTCTGTGTATTGGGCAAAACCGAACACAAAACTGCACTGAATAATCCCCCCTTAAGGCGTAAATCGCGGTCGTCTGGGTGGCAGTACAACAGGTGATGACATGTCGAAGCGAGATTATTACGAAATATTAGGCGTCAGTCGCGACGTTGAAGGTAAAGACCTGAAAAAGGCTTACCGTAAGTTGGCCATGAAATATCATCCGGATCGTAATCCTGATGACAAAGATGCCGACGCAAAATTTAAAGAAGCTACCGAAGCTTATGAAATTTTAGGCGACGAGAAAAAGCGCGCTGCTTATGATCAATATGGTCATGCGGGTGTAGATCCAAATGCCGCTGGTGGCGGTGGTTTTGGCGGCGGTAGCGGTAACTTCAGCGATATCTTCGGTGATGTTTTCGGTGATATTTTTGGTGGCGGTGGCCGCGGAGGTCGCGGTGGCCCACAGCGTGGTTCGGATCTACGTTACACCATGGATTTATCACTAGAAGAAGCGGTTCGTGGCGTTGAGAAAAAGATTCGTGTTCCAACGTTAACGGCTTGTAGCACTTGTGATGGTAGCGGCGCTAAGCCGGGTACTAAGCCAAAAGTGTGTGGCACTTGTCATGGTCAAGGCCAAGTGCGTATGCAACAGGGCTTTTTCTCTGTTCAGCAAACTTGTCCGAGTTGCCGTGGTCAAGGCACCATGATTGAAGACCCATGTACTAGCTGTCATGGTCGTGGTGTTAAAGAAGAAACCAAAACACTGTCGGTTAAGATTCCGCCAGGTGTGGATACCGGTGATCGTATTCGTTTGTCTGGAGAGGGCGAAGCGGGTGCAATGGGCGGGCCTGCGGGCGATCTATATGTGCAGGTCAGTGTGCGTGAGCATGAGTTGTTCCATCGTGATGGTCGTAACCTTTACTGCGATGTCCCTATCAGCATTGTTGATGCGGCGTTGGGTGGTGAGTTAGAAGTGCCAACACTTGATGGTCGAGTGAAGCTTAAGATTCCAGCCGAAACTCAAAGCGGTAAGTTGTTCCGTTTGCGTGGCAAGGGCGTTGTTCCTGTGCGCGGTGGTACGGCGGGCGATTTACTTTGCCGCGTACAGGTAGAAACGCCGGTGAATCTAACATCAGAGCAGAAAGATCTGTTGTTGAAATTCCAAGCGTCTCTTAATGGCGAAAAGGGTGGTGATAAGCACTCTCCGCAAAAGAAAACGTGGTTTGAAGGCGTGAAGCGTTTCTTTGAAGAAATCTAACGTCTGATTGACAGAGGTGCTAGCTCGATTGATAGGCATCAATCGAGGTCAACTAGCGCCTCTGTCTCGCATCACTGTTAAATTCCCGATATCCTTACACCTTTTCATAATTCCTATTTTCAATTCTGGAACCCTGTCATGACACGTATTGCTATTACCGGTGCCGCCGGACGTATGGGGCGAGTGCTGATCGAAGCAGTCAACGCCGATGAACAAGCGCAAGTAGGCGCAGCTATTGTACTAGCGGGTGATCCAATGGCAGGGGTTGATGTTGGCGCTATCGCTGGTTTGGGATCAGTGCTAAATGTTGCGGCTACTACGGATCTAAGTTCGGTGATAGACCAATTTGATGTGTTGATTGATTTCACTTCGCCGGAAGCCACTATGGCGAATGTTGAACTTTGCCGCCAAGCAGGCAAGTGCATTGTTATCGGTACAACGGGATTAACCGAAGCTCAGAAGGCTGGTTTAAAAGAAGCTGCGGGTGATATGGGCATTGTCTTTGCCCCTAACTATTCGGTTGGCGTCAATCTTTGTTTGAATCTGTTGCGCATGGCTGCCTCTGTTATGGGTGATGATAGCGACATAGAGGTGATCGAGATGCATCACCGTCATAAAGTAGATGCCCCGTCAGGTACTGCTTTGCGTATGGGAGAAGTGGTTGCAGAAACCATGGGATGGGATTTAAACGAAGTGGCATGCTATGGGCGTGAAGGTCAAACTGGCGCGCGTCCACATAAGCAAATTGGTTTTGAAACCATTCGTGGTGGCGACGTTGTCGGTGATCATACGGTGATGTTTGCAACTGAAGGCGAGCGTGTTGAGATTACTCATAAAGCGCAAAGTCGTATGACCTTTGCTAAAGGTGCGGTACGTGCCGCTAAGTGGATTGGTGCGCAGCCAGCAGGTTTATACGATATGCAGGATGTACTTGGCTTTTAATGTTAAGTGTAAGAATAAAAAAACGCCGGCTTAGCCGGCGTTTTTTGTTTAAAGCATAAGTTACTCAGCTGCTGTTGGCTGCTTGCTTAGTAAGTTCTTTAGTTCGTCGCGAATGGGATCAAAAGAAGAAGTTAAATCGTCAATAGAGGCGTTGCTGTAATCCCAATGCTTATCTTCAAGTAAATCGCGCATATTGCGTAGCGTTACCTTAGGTGCACTTTTGGATACCATATTTGCTATCCAACTTGGTAAGCCGCCTGATAAGTCTACGAATGTGGTGAAGCGAATTTTAGTATTGCCATTCGGTAGGGGAGTAACTTCGAATAAATTATTAAATTCGCTGATTTGCACCATGCCCTTTGGAGCTGGAACCACATCTGGAACATTCGTGCTTTGTATATTAATCACGCCATCTTTGATCGACATCTTATTGATAAGGGTGACATAACGATCAGCTACCGGCCAAATGCCAGAATATTCCATGTATACATATTGATTCAGTGCTCGATCACTTTTTTGACAGTGAAACACCCAGTCAGATAAATCATCGGAATTCTCTAATGTCAGTAAAACGTGCAAAGCAGGTTGCGGGATGATGATTTCTCCACGGAACTGTTGAACATCTGCTCCTTCTACTTTACGACGCCAAGTGCTGACTTCGCCAATATCATCACCAACCTTGCCGGCTTTCCAAGGAATATTATCATTAATGATGGTGGTTTTAACGTCACTAGAACTTGCTGTGAGTGAAAAAGTGAGGGCTGTAATTAACGTAATGGTGGTTAAAAACAAAGAGCGCACAGTGATTTTCTCGATAATGTGATGGACACAAGTAGGTGTCGTTACTATTTGCGGCCATCCTAACTAACGCGCGGGGAGTCGTCTATAGAAGGAGGCTAACATGGCGCGAACCATGTCAGCCTAAGGAGTGGATGAGTACTTTATGACTCGCGGATGCCTATGATGTGGTTAAATCCGCGCTCTACCATTTCTTCCATGCCGTCGGGTTTGCCCATAGGGCTAAACACCATAGATACCAACATGTGAGCGTTGCCAATTGCCCATCTGGCACGTTCAATTGGTGCTAAACCATCAATGAGTAGGCCTTCTTTAATCGCGAGCTCTACTTGAGCTGTGATGATTTCGAGTAGGCGAGTTTGAAACTCGATATAGCGCGGCCACGTGTCCTCTCGTACAGAAGCACTCCACTCTAGCCATACTTTGATGTAATTTGAGTTTTCTTCACATGCTTTAAGAAAGGCTTGGATGTGATTTTTGATACCATCCACTGGGTTTTCTGCATCCTCGTACACGCGTTCTGCTAAGTTTAATAAAAAGCTTTCAACTTCATCGAGTACCGCACCAACTAGTGCTTCACGAGTGTTGAAGTAGTTAAAAACCGTTGCGACGGATACCCCGGCTTGTTGTGCAATTTCGGTATGGCCACCACGTCCAATGCCGCGGCGAGCAAAGACTTCAATCGCATCGTTTAGTAATAATTTCTTTCGTTCGTCTGGTTGTAAGCGTCGACGACCTTCGACAGCAGCAGGCATGCAGCATCCTCTTTCCTTGTTAATTACTAACTATGCAAAAAGCTCACCTAGGAGAATTGAGCCTTTGGTAACTCGACCGTCTAGCTATCGGCCTGAATCGATGGCTAGATCTTTGGGTCATCCTATTTTGTCGGTACGTAAAGTCATAGTTTATATAGGGTCATAGTGGCTTGGCCCGAACTTAGTTGGAAGTACGAACTACCATTTCTGATAACTAAGTATGAATTTTTTCTGGTAATGGCTTGTTAAGCATTGTCCTGATGCGACAAGTTACATATTTCAACGAAACAAGTGGTCATAAGGTGCTAATTCGGTGCAGTTTGGACTAATGTCCTAAGTGCCATTTTAAATGGACACAAGCGCCCCTTTTTAGTACCATTTAGGGTTAGTTCTAGTGTGTATCACGGCAGTCGAAAAGACGCCGAAAAAATCAGTGAAAAGCGGGATGGAGTCAGTTGATGTCGCCATTCCGCTTTTTTACGACTGATGGTTTTGCCACGTCCAGTCTGGGCCTGCCTGATGCAGACGCACGCCAGTTTATTTACAGTTCGGGGAATGAGTCTTGTCTACGCCAGCGATTCTAGCTCTTGAAGATGGCAGTATCTTCAAAGGCATCAGCATTGGTGCTGAAGGTCAATCTGTGGGGGAAGTGGTATTTAACACTTCCATGACCGGTTATCAGGAGATCCTTACCGATCCTTCCTATGCCAACCAGATGGTTACGTTAACCTATCCTCATATTGGTAGCTACGGCACCAATGATGAAGATGAAGAGTCATCCGCAGTCCATGCCAAAGGTTTGATTATTCGTGATTTGCCTTTGATCGCATCTAGCTTTCGCAGCCAGCAGCCGCTGGATCAATATTTGAAATCGCACAATGTGTGTGGCATTTCTGACATCGATACTCGTCGTTTAACACGCATCCTACGAGAAAAAGGGTCACTAAGTGGTTGTATCTTAGTGGCAGACGATTCGCACAGTGACGCTGGCATCGCTCGCGCCATTGAAGCCGCTAAAGCCTTCCCTGGCTTAAAAGGCATGGATCTAGCGAAAGAAGTGACGGTGAAAGAAGCTTATCGTTGGACGCAAGGCGACTGGACACTAGGCCAAGGTTTTAGTGAACAAACAGCCCCTAAGTACAAGGTTGTTGCTTTCGATTATGGTGTTAAGCGCAATATTTTACGCCTTCTAGCAGAGCGTGGCTGTGACCTAACGGTTGTACCAGCGCAAACCTCTGCAGCAGACGTGTTAGCCATGAATCCGGATGGTGTATTTCTATCTAATGGCCCTGGTGATCCAGAGCCATGTGATTACGCGATCAAAGCGATTCAAGAAATCTTAGAAACCAATATTCCTGTTTTCGGTATCTGTTTAGGTCACCAGTTGCTGGCTCTGGCATCAGGTGCGAAAACTGTAAAAATGGGTCATGGTCACCACGGTGGTAACCATCCAGTTCAAGATATTGATACTGGCCGAGTGATGATTACCAGCCAGAACCATGGTTTCGCAGTGGATGAAGCAACGTTGCCAGCGAACTTAGTAGCAACTCATAAGTCATTGTTTGACGGTACGTTGCAAGGTATTCGCCGCACTGATAAGCCAGCGTTTAGCTTCCAAGGTCACCCAGAAGCGAGCCCAGGTCCGCGTGACGTGGCGCCGCTGTTTGACCACTTCATCGAATTGATTAAAACCGCCAAAGCCGCGCAATAACAGGATTGACTGAGTAATGCCAAAACGTACTGACATACAAAGTATTTTGATCATCGGCGCGGGCCCGATTGTAATCGGCCAGGCGTGTGAGTTTGACTATTCTGGGGCGCAGGCTTGTAAAGCACTGCGTGAAGAGGGTTACCGTGTAATTTTGGTGAACTCTAACCCTGCAACGATTATGACCGATCCGTCGATGGCGGATGCAACCTATATCGAACCGATTACGGTTGAAGCGGTTACTAAAATCATCGAAAAAGAACGTCCAGATGCTTTGCTACCAACAATGGGTGGCCAAACGGCGCTGAACTGCGCGCTCGGTTTAGAAGCGGCAGGCGTTCTGGAAAAATTCGGCGTTGAGATGATCGGTGCTAATGCCGATACCATCGACAAGGCCGAAGATCGTAGCCGTTTCGATAAAGCGATGAAGAAGATTGGTTTGGAATGTCCGCGTGCGGGCATTGCTCACAGCATGGAAGAAGCACGCGAAGTGCAAAAAGAGCTAGGCTTCCCATGCATCATTCGTCCGTCATTCACTATGGGTGGAACGGGCGGCGGTATTGCCTACAACAAAGAAGAGTTCGAAGAGATCTGTACTCGTGGTTTGGATTTATCGCCAACCAACGAGTTGCTGATCGACGAATCTCTGATCGGTTGGAAAGAATATGAGATGGAAGTTGTGCGTGATAAAAACGACAACTGCATCATTATTTGTTCTATCGAAAACTTCGATGCAATGGGTGTTCACACCGGTGACTCGATCACAGTGGCTCCTGCGCAAACTCTGACGGATAAAGAATACCAAATCATGCGCGATGCCTCTTTGGCGGTTCTGCGCGAAATTGGTGTTGAGACCGGCGGTTCTAACGTGCAGTTTGGTTTGAATCCAAAAGATGGCCGTATGGTCGTGATTGAGATGAATCCACGTGTATCTCGCTCTTCTGCCTTGGCATCGAAAGCAACGGGTTTCCCGATTGCAAAAGTAGCCGCCAAGTTAGCGATTGGTTACACCTTAGATGAATTGCAAAACGATATTACCGGTGGTCGTACGCCAGCATCGTTTGAGCCGTCAATCGACTATGTGGTCACTAAGATTCCACGTTTTACTTTCGAAAAATTTCCACAAGCCGATGGTCGTCTAACTACTCAGATGAAATCTGTAGGCGAAGTGATGGCGATTGGTCGTACGCAGCAAGAATCTTTGCAAAAAGCGCTGCGCGGTTTAGAAGTGGGTGCGACGGGCTTTGATCCGAAAGTGGATTTAAACGATCCCGTATCGCGCGACAAAATTGTTTCTGAATTACGTACTCCTGGTGCTGATCGTATTTGGTACGTTGGTGATGCTTTCCGTGCTGGCATGAGTGTAGATGAAGTTTACGAACACTCATTTATCGACCCTTGGTTCTTAGTTCAGATTGAAGATCTGATCAAAGAAGAAGCGGCCGTTGCTCAGAGCAGCTTACAGTCGTTAGATGCGGCTCGTATGTTTAAGCTGAAACGTAAAGGTTTCTCTGATGCACGCTTAGCTGCTTTGATGGGGATTTCTGAGAAATCACTGCGCAAGCATCGCCAAAAAATGGGTATTCGCCCAGTTTATAAGCGCGTAGACACTTGTGCGGCAGAATTCGCCACTGACACTGCTTACATGTACTCAACGTACGAAGAAGAGTGTGAATCGAATCCAACGGATCGCGAAAAAATCATCGTATTAGGCGGTGGTCCTAACCGTATCGGTCAAGGTATTGAATTCGACTATTGCTGTGTACACGCAGCATTGGCAGCGAAGGAAGAAGGGTACGAAGCCATCATGGTGAACTGTAACCCTGAAACCGTATCAACCGATTACGATACCTCTGATCGTCTGTATTTTGAGCCTGTTACCTTAGAAGACGTGCTTGAAATTGTTGATAAAGAAAAACCTAAAGGCGTTATTGTTCAGTACGGTGGTCAAACGCCGCTGAAATTAGCCGAAGAATTAGAAGCTGCTGGTGTACCTATTATTGGTACTTCACCAGAGGCGATTGACCGTGCAGAAGATCGTGAACGCTTCCAGCAAATGATTCAACGCTTAGGCTTGAAGCAGCCGGTTAACGCGACGGTAACGTCGGCAGATCAAGCCGTTGTTAAGGCTGCTGAGATAGGCTATCCATTGGTTGTTCGCCCGTCCTATGTATTGGGTGGTCGCGCTATGGAAATCGTTAATAACGAAGCATCGTTGCGTCGTTACATGACCGAAGCTGTGAAAGTATCCAACGAATCGCCAGTGCTGTTGGATTACTTCTTGAATCGCGCGGTGGAGGTCGATATCGACGCCATTTGCGACGGTGAACAAGTCGTTATCGGCGGTATCATGCAGCATATCGAACAAGCCGGCATTCACTCTGGTGACTCTGCGTGTTCTCTGCCTCCGTACAGTTTGCCTGCCGACGTTCAAGATGAAATGCGCAAGCAGGTAGCTGCAATGGCATTAGAATTGGGTGTGGTTGGTTTGATGAACACTCAGTTGGCTTGGCAAGATGGTGAGATTTATGTGATTGAGGTTAACCCTCGTGCCTCACGTACTGTTCCGTTCGTGTCGAAGTGTATCGGTCTTTCATTGGCAGCTATCGCTGCGAAAGTCATGATGGGCAAGAGCCTGAAGGAATTGGGCTTCACCAAAGAAATCGTTCCGCCTTACTTCTCAGTAAAAGAAGCGGTGTTCCCGTTCAATAAATTTCAAGGCGTGGATCCAATTCTCGGCCCTGAAATGAAATCGACCGGTGAAGTAATGGGCGTAGGTAAAACCTTCGGCGAAGCCTTCTTCAAAGCACAGTTGGGTGCTAGCGCAAGCTTGCCAAACACTGGCCGCGTCTTTATATCGGTGCGTGATGCTGATAAAGCGGGTGTTGTTGAAGTTGCTAAAGGCTTTGTTGAACGTGGTTTCTCATTAATCTGCACCGATGGTACATGTCGTGTACTGAAGGCAGCTGGTGTCGAATGTAGCCGTGTGAATAAAGTGACCGAAGGTCGCCCACATATCGTCGACATGATTAAAAATGATGAAATTGCGTTAATTGTGAATACGACTGATGGTTCTCAAGCAATTGCAGATTCTGCGGATATTCGCCGCAGTGCACTACAACATAAGGTTTACTACACCACTACTTTGGCTGGTGCAGAGGCGGTTGTAGAAGGTCTGCGTTCTGATGGCTTGAAAGAAGTCCATCGTTTACAAGAGCTGCACGCAACCATCGTTTGATGGTTGCTGCGATATTTTAAAGGGAGAGCATAATGCAGAAATATCCCATGACTGTTGAAGGCGAAGCAACATTGCGTGCCGAGCTACAACGTCTAAAGACGATTGATCGTCCGCGGGTTATCGCTTCAATTGCTGAAGCTCGTGAACATGGTGATTTAAAAGAAAACGCCGAATATCATGCTGCGCGTGAACAGCAGGGTTTTATCGAGGGGCGTATTCAAGATATCGAAGGCAAGCTGTCGAACTCTCAAGTAATTGATATTAAATCGATTCCTCATAGTGGTAAGGTTTTGTTTGGTACTACGGTAACTATCATTAACTGTGCGACTGATGCCTCTGTGGTGTATCGCATTGTTGGTGAAGATGAAGCAGATATTAAAGCGAATCGTATTTCTATTTCTTCACCAATTGCGCGTGCCTTGATTGGTAAAGAGGAAGGTGATGTTGTCATCGTGACCATTCCTAGTGGAACCGTTGAATACGAAATCGAAGAAGTGCAGCACATCTAATATTGATGGTGTTGAATAAAAAAGCCCGCTAAGCGGGCTTTTTTATTGGATTTTTCACGTATTGCTTGTCAACTCAGCGTTTATTTATTGGATGCTGCTAAGCGTATAACTTGCCAATAAGTTGGTGGGTTAGGTACCGCTTGTTTTTCCCGCAATAAACGATGCAGTTTAGGCAGTTGCCAGTAGGGGACAGAAACTAGCGCATGATGCTCAATGTGGAAATTCACATTAAAGGGAGCAAATAATGCTCTGCCTATAATGCCTGCCTTTGTCGTACGGGTATTTTTTAGCATATTGCCACTGCGTTCGGTCATAGCATGTTCCGCGATCGACCGAACTCTGATGCACAACGGGTACGCAAATAGATATCCAGCCCACCATATAAAGAACAGTTCAGTTAGATTTGAAAAATACATTGTGAGAAAAAATATACTGTGGAATATCAGTGTTCTTCGGCTCTCTTTAACAAATGTCCATAAATAATCTGCTCTTGATTGGCCATTGCTAGGCAATTTTTCCACGGTACCTGCGACATTCCATTTGAGGATGCCAGCATTCATCATGCCTAGGCCAATGAGTGATTTGATACCCGTAATTCCTGATATATCGCGCAAAAATTTACGCATCATGGATGCAGGACTGGTTGGAAAGCCATCGCAGAGGGGAAGGTCTACATCCAGTTCTGTACCTGTGTGTACATGATGCAGCGCGTGATGACGGCGGTATTTTGCGATATCCAGAAATATAGGAGCAGCGCATAGCCAATTACAAACGGAGTCATTGAACTTCTGCGTTTCGAATAAACTGCGATGTGAACCTTCATGGCTGAGAATGGCGAGCCCGAGTATTCGTCCGCCAATCAAGGTTATGGAGACAATCAGTAACGGCAGGCTCCACCAAGTGAATGCATCAATGGCTAACTCGGACATAAAGAGTGCCAAGGCGATAGTGGCCCAGCAGCCTGCTATGCCAAACCAGCCCCAAGCATCAGAACGTCGATGTAGGGATGCAATCACCTCTGGTCCGAGCAGTTGGGTTAGGGTGTCGCGTGCAGACTTGCGTTCTAAGCCTGTTTCAAAATCGTCGTGTGTATTGGTCATAGTATTTGTTCCAGTGTTATCCGTTTAAATTACACTCAATAAAACAATGTGTCAAATGTTGTAATGATAAGGGTTTGAGTCATTGTGGTAACATGTGAGCATCTTACTTAGGCCGATTCTATGTCTGTTCGAGCACAGCCTCATTCCGCTAAAAAACTCATTCTCAATCTTGTTAAAGCAGCTGATCAGCCTATTTCAGCGCCTACTCTTGTGCGCATAGGCGCCTTGTTCGAGTTAGAAGCGAATAATATTCGAGTGACCCTAAATCGCTTGGTGGCTCAGGGCTTACTTATTTTGAGTGACCAAGGTGGCTATATCTTTGGTCAAGAGGCGCAGGTTTTTGCGGATCAGCAGAAGCGATGGCATGCGTTAGAGCAAAGCCTCAAACAATGGGATGGTAGTTGGTTAGCAATTTATGTGGCCAATCTTGGGCGGCGTGACCGCAAGCAACTACGCAAGCGTGAGCGCGCAACTACGCTTTGGGGCTTTCGCGAATTCGAGCAGGGATTATTGATTCGACCAGATAATCTTAAGATTGATATCGCGATATTGAAGCAGAATCTCGTTGAGCTAGGGCTGGAACCCCAAGCTTGTTTATTTCGTGCATCAGAACTTCAGTGTGAGCAGCTGCCTAGTGATTTGGCGCTTTGGCCGTTACAGCAGCTGAATGATAAGTATCTAGAACTCACCGCAGAAATGCAGTTGTGGCTTACCGATTATGCGTCGAAAAGTCTGCAGGATGCAGCGCGAGAGTCATTTTTAATCGGTGATAAAGTATTGCATGAAATTGCTTATGACCCCCGACTACCGGGGGAGATGATCAATAGTGCTAGTCGCCAAAATATGGTCGAAACCATGATTCAATTTAACGCCGTTGGCCGAGCTATTTGGTCGGAACTTATCGCGACAGTTGGTAACGACTAGCCTCTTAGGTTGTTTTAAGGGCAGCGTACCGTCGGTAGATCATTTAAGTCTGGATCATCGTCGCGCTCAATGGCTTTCATCATTTCTTGTAAACGCTGACGTGCTTGGCGACGTTTCACCGCTTTGTTGTAACGGCGAATTTGAGTTTCGTCTTTAAGTTCTAATTCGGGCACCGGCGTTGGCTGGTTGTTCTCGTCCATCGCCACCATAGTGAAATAGCAGGTATGCGTATGCTTTACTGTTTTCCGGCGAATGTCTTCTGCAATCACTTTAATACCAATTTCCATCGAAGTACGACCGGTATAGTTGATGGTCGCAAGGCAGGTGATCATCTCACCGATGTGAATTGGTTGTTTGAATAGAACGTTATCGACCGACAGAGTTACAGCGTATTGACCGCTGAAACGCATTGCGCAGGTATAGGCAACTTTATCGAGGAGCTTAAGTAATTCGCCACCATGCATATTGCCAGAAAAGTTGGCCATACCAGGTGTGACCAGTTCGGTCATTTCAGTTTGGATAATTTGCCCCACAGCGACATCTCCTGAGGTGATTAAGAGCGCGGATTTTGACAAATTTTTAGCAGGTTGAAAGGTTTATTTTGCTTATGTCTAGAATGTCCTCGAAAAATGCCCCGAAAACGGGGCATTGATCTATTCGTTGGTCAAACTTTCTCTACCAGTAAACTACCGATGGAATAACCAGCACCGAATGAGCAGATCAAACCTTTCTCGCCTTTTTGGATATCGGCTTTATTGCGATGGAAAGCAATCACAGAACCTGACGAGGCTGTATTAGCAAATTCGTCTAGTACGATTGGTGTTTCTTCTGGCTCGGGCATGCGTCCCAATAGTTTCTTAGCTGCAAACATGTTCATTGTTAGGTTGGCTTGATGCAACCACATGCGTTTGAGTTGACTAGCTTCTAAGTGATTCTCAGCTAATTGCTCAGAAATAAAGTTAGTGACTAGAGGTAATAATTCTTTAAATACACGTTTGCCTTGCTGGCTGAAAAACGCACGATCTTCAGGCAAATTATCGAAGCAATGGTCAGTGTAGTTACCGTCGCAACGAATATTGTCTGAAAACTGAGTAAATTGCTTAGTATTCAAAATACGGAAAGCGCTATCAGAAGTGCAGGTTTCTTCCGGCTCAATAATCACAGCTGTAGCAACATCGCCGAAAATAAAGTGGCTATCGCGCGACTTTAGATTTACCTGCGGTGTGGTGAATTCGGGGTTCACTACGATGGCGCACTTTGCTAACCCTGCTTTTACAGAAGCGTAAGCCGAGATTAAACCAAAGGTTGCTGAGGAGCATGCAATGCCCATGTCGTAAGCAAAGCCTTTAATCCCCAGCTTTTCTTGAATTTCAACGGCAATTGAAGGATAAGCGCGCTGGTGATTGGTTGTCGCCACAATCAGCATATCGATGTCGGCTGCAGTTTTACCCGCTTGTGCCATCGCTTCTTTCGCTGCTGCAATACCCATGGTCACACATTCTGGCTCATCGCCTTCGTAGCTTGGTTTAAAGCGTGGATGCATCACGGTTGGATCTAGCATGCCTTCTTTATGCATGGCATAGCGTGATTTGATACCAGACGCTTTTTCAATAAATTCGCTACTTGATGTTGGCAAGGCTTCTACTTTGCCCATCTCGATTTGTCCAGCGTGCTCATCATTAAAACGATGTACATAACTATTGTATGCATCAACTAATTCATCGTTGGTGACAGTGTGAGGCGGAATGAATAGGCCTGAGCCGGAAATAACAATCTGAGACATGACGATAGGAAACCTTTATTTTTAATGCATTATCCCCCGAACTGAACGGGGTTCCAACACTCATAGCCGTCAGTGCTGGAAGTTGTCCTAAAATGAGGGATGCGCCGCGCCAGCGCTCACCTCGTTAATGCTGACAATTGTAACAGCAAAATTTTATAAGCGTTTTAGATTCGAAAGATTCGGCTTTGCCTTTGGATTACGGCGTATTAATAGTGCCGTATTACCAATTTGTTGTACCAATTCTGCTTTCGAGATTTTCAGTACTTCGGCAATAACTTCTTTCTTTAATTCACGGTCACCGACAGAAACTTTGATTTTAATCAGTTCGTGGTCGTCTAGAGCACGATTAAGTTCCTCGATGACACCTTCCGTCAGACCATTGCTGGCGATGGTCACAATCGGGTTTAACTGGTGGCCAATGGCCCGGTATGCTTTACGTTGTTCGTTGCTTATAGCCATATCGATTCGGTCGCTATGTGGTTCGGTGTTAGAATCCTGTGGCGACGTCGGGGCCGCTACGGCCCGATAGTATACCTGACCCTGGAGCAAACACCGCTATGGCGCGATCAAAAACGAGTGCAGACTGGCTAAAAGAGCATATAGACGACATTTATGTGCAAAAAGCTCAGCAAGATGGTTACCGCACGCGTGCCAGTTATAAGTTAATAGAATTAGACGAACGCGATCAGTTGTTGCGTTCTGGGATGACCGTAATTGACCTAGGGTCGGCTCCTGGCGGTTGGTCGCAGGTAGTTGCACAGCGCCTTGGTGATAAAGGGTTGGTGATCGCATCCGATATCCTACCCATGGATGCTATCGCTGATGTAACCTTCATTCAGGGGGATTTCACCACGGATGAGGTTTTTGACGAGTTATTAACGGCGATTAATGACCGTCCAGTGGACCTTGTAATTTCTGATATGGCACCCAATATGAGTGGTATGGCCTCCATTGACCAACCAGGCGCTATGTATTTAGTAGAGCTTGCGCTTGATATGGCGCGTCAGGTTTTGAAACCCAATGGCACTTTTGTTGCCAAAGTGTTTCAAGGTGAGGGTTTTGACGAATACCTTACGGATGTTCGCTCTTCTTTTACAAAAGTGTTGATTCGTAAACCAAAAGCATCGCGCCCACGTTCGCGTGAGGTGTACATTGTGGGTAAAGGTTTCCGTCCTTAGCGAATGCTTGCTAAGCTAAGGGCAATAAATCGGCTGGGACGTTCCAGCCAGACTAAAGAGGTGGTGCCGCGCATGGCAAAGAATTTCATATTGTGGGTAGTTATAGCTGCCGTCTTGATGATGGTATTTCAAAGCTTTAACCCAACGACTCGCGGAACCGAGCTGTCGTATTCTGATTTCATGAAAGCCGTCCAAAATGGTCAGGTTCAATCTGTCACCATTTCTGGTCAGTCCATCACAGGTAAACAAAAATCAACGGATCAGCGTTTTGAGACCGTTTTACCAGCCTTTGATGACAAATTGATGGATACCTTGTTGGCAAATAATGTCGATGTGGTAGGCGAAAAACCTGAGAAACAAGGTTTCTTGTCGCAATTATTATTAGCGTCCTTGCCGATTCTGATCATCATCGCCGTGTTCATGATCTTCATGCGTCAAATGCAAGGTGGTGGTTCTGGGCGTGGCGGCCCAATGGCATTTGGTAAGAGCAAGGCTAAGTTGCTGAGCGAAGATCAAATCAAAACGACATTTGATGATGTGGCTGGCTGTGATGAAGCCAAAGAAGATGTAAAAGAGTTGGTCGAATTTTTACGTGATCCGGGCAAGTACCAGCGTTTGGGTGGTCGAATTCCCCGTGGCGTATTAATGGCGGGACAACCGGGTACCGGTAAAACACTGTTGGCGAAAGCGATTGCTGGTGAAGCACGTGTTCCTTTCTTCTCCATCTCTGGTTCAGATTTCGTAGAGATGTTCGTTGGTGTCGGTGCATCTCGTGTGCGCGACATGTTTGAGCAAGCGAAGAAGCAAGCACCTTGCATTATCTTTATCGACGAAATTGATGCCGTAGGCCGTTCTCGTGGTGTAGGCATGGGTGGTGGTAACGACGAGCGCGAACAAACTCTGAACCAATTATTGGTTGAGATGGATGGCTTTGAAGTGAACGACGGCATTATTGTTATCGCCGCGACTAACCGCCCAGATGTTCTTGATCCTGCGTTGTTACGTCCAGGACGTTTCGACCGTCAAGTAGTTGTGGGTTTACCCGATATTCGTGGTCGTGAGCAAATCCTCAAAGTACACATGCGCAAAGTACCGATTGGTGATGATGTTAATGCGTCTGTGTTGGCTCGCGGTACGCCGGGTTTCTCTGGTGCTGACCTTGCCAACTTAGTTAACGAAGCCTCTTTGTTTGCTGCGCGTGCGAATCGCAATACCGTTGGTATGGAAGAATTTGAACAAGCGAAAGATAAGATCCTCATGGGTGCCGAGCGCAAAACCATGGTCATGTCAGAAAAAGAGAAAACCAACACGGCGTACCACGAAGCAGGTCATGCCATTGTTGGTCGTATCGTGCCTGAGCATGATCCGGTTTATAAAGTGTCGATTATTCCTCGTGGCCGCGCCCTTGGTGTAACTATGTTCTTACCAGAAGAAGATCGTCACTCAATCAGCAAGCGCGGTATCGAAAGCAACATTTGTTCTCTGTACGGTGGTCGTATAGCCGAAGAGATGACGTTAGGTAAAGACGGTGTTACTACCGGCGCTTCTAACGATATTGAACGCGCAACCAAATACGCTCGTAACTACGTCACTAAATGGGGCTTGTCCGATAAATTAGGTGCTCAGTTGTATAGCGAAGACGAGCAAAATAGTTATTTGGGTAGTGCTGGTGGCGGTCAGATGTCTCATCTATCTGACGAAACTGCGCGAGTGATTGATGCAGAAGTCAGACACCTACTTGATACTTGCTATCAGCGCTCGGTTAAGATTCTTGAAGAAAATCGCGAGAAGCTTGAAATGATGAAAGATGCACTGATGGAATATGAAACCATTGATGCAGATCAGATCGATGACATTATGGAAGGTCGTAAGCCGCGCCCACCTAAGTCGTGGACAGATACGGGCTCAGGTCCATCTGCTCCTGCGGAAGCGAGCCGTGATATGGCCAAAGATGATGACGACTCGGTCGGTGATCCGGCGAGTGAGCAAAGCTAAGCATTTGTTGGCTGAAGAAGGCGGCTTTTAAGCCGCCTTTTTTGTTGGCTAGAAAAGCATGAATTGCCGAAAGTATTCGAGTTAGCTAAATCAAGAAGGACGAAACATTGCGTATACAGTGTGGTCAGCGGCAGCTGGATTTATCAGAGCCTAGAATTATGGGGATATTAAATGTCACCCCTGATTCGTTTTCTGATGGTGGTTTGTTTGTTCGCCCTGAGCAAGCGTTACGACATGTTGAGCAAATGATCGCGGATGGTGCGGCGATTATCGATGTCGGTGGCGAATCCACTCGTCCGGGAGCCGAGCCGGTTACGACGACGGAGGAATTGCAGCGCGTAATCCCTGTGATTGAAGCGATTGCTCGTGAATTTGATGTTGCCATATCTGTTGATACCAGTAGCGCCGCCGTGATGCGTGAAAGCGCAGCAGCGGGCGCGCATATCATTAATGATGTGCGTTCTTTGCGCCGTGAGGGGGCCTTAGCAGCGGCTGTCGCTAGCCGTTTACCTGTGTGTTTAATGCATATGGTGGGCGAGCCAACGAATATGCAAAATAATCCCCATTACGATGACGTAGTGAGTGATGTTGCTGATTTTTTGCAGCAACGCGCTGATGAATGTGAGCAGGCTGGGATGAGTAAGGATCGTATTTTAATAGATCCCGGTTTTGGCTTTGCTAAGACCTATGAGCATAATTACCAGCTGCTTAATCAATTAGAAAAGATTACAGCGCTTGGTTATCCCCTGCTTACTGGATTGTCGCGCAAGCGCATGATTGCTGCAGCTATTGGTGGGCATTCTAGTCCGGAAGATCGGGATGTTGGTAGTGCAGCAGCAGCGTTGTTGTGTGTATTAAAAGGTGCGCGGATTATTCGTGTGCACAACGTAAAAGCGACAGCCGATGCTGTCAGTGTATTGCAAGCCACTCTAGGAGAGGGCAATGAGTAGAAAGTATTTTGGTACCGATGGCGTTCGCGGTCGAGTGGGTGTTGCGCCGATTACTCCGCAATTTATTATGCATCTGGGATGGGCTGCGGGTAAGGTGTTTGCGCAGCAAGGCAAAAGCCGCATTTTAATCGGTAAAGACACGCGAATTTCCGGCTATATGTTTGAGTCTGCTTTAGAAGCAGGGCTTTCGGCGGCTGGCGTTGATGTCGGTTTATTGGGGCCTATTCCAACGCCGGGTATTGCCTATTTAACCCGGACTTTCCGTGCGCAAGCCGGCATTGTGATCAGTGCCTCGCACAATCCTTATTACGATAATGGTATTAAGTTTTTTTCGGGTGACGGCACTAAATTACCAGACGAAACTGAATTACAGATTGAGTCCTACCTTGATTTGCCGATGGATTGTGTGGAATCAGATCGGTTAGGTAAAGCGGTGCGCATTAATGATGCGGCGGGTCGATATATCGAATTTTGCAAAGGCACAGTGAACTCCTTGAATTTACGCGGCCTACGCGTGGTGCTGGATTGCAGCCATGGTGCTACTTATCAAATTGCACCGGCGGTATTCTCTGAATTAGGGGCTACGGTTATCACGATTGGTAATCAGCCCAATGGTATGAATATCAACGATGGTGTCGGTTCAACGTCGCCAGAAGGATTGCGCGCTAAGGTATTGGAAGAAAAAGCCGACCTTGGTATTGCCTTCGATGGCGATGGCGATCGCGTTATGATGGTCGATCATTTGGGTGAGTTAGTTGATGGCGATCAATTGCTGTTTATTGTCGCTACTCATGCTCAAGAGCAAGGTCGTTTAAAAGGCGGCGTTGTTGGTACGCAAATGAGTAACCTAGGTCTTGAATTAGCTCTAAAAGAGCAAGGTGTTGAGTTCTTGCGTGCCAAAGTCGGCGATCGTTACGTCATGCAAATGCTAGCAGAAAATGGTTGGCGTTATGGCGGCGAATCATCCGGTCACTTATTGTGCTTGGATTCGAACAGTACGGGTGATGGTATTGTTTCAGCATTGCAGGTGTTGCTGGCATTACGTGATACCGGTGTTGGTTTGCACGAGTGGCAAAAACGCATGAGTAAAATGCCACAAACTATGATTAACGTTCATCGTAGTCGTAATATCGATGTGATGAGTGACGCAACGATTCAAGCAGCGATTGCCGCAACGGAAAAAAAGTTGGCCAATCGCGGGCGCGTATTGTTGCGTCCATCCGGAACCGAGCCATTGGTGCGGGTTATGGTTGAAGGTGAAGATCCTGTGGTAACTCAATTGTTAGCCCAAGAATTAGCAGAAGTGGTTGAGCGGGCATTGGCGTAACTTCTTTTACTCTAAGATGCTTCAATTAGCGGCTCTGGCTTGTCTATGAGGGGCATCTTAGATAGTATCTGCGCTCTTTGAATTTTGAGGGGACCCCATGCGTCGTTTACTGGTAGCCGGTAACTGGAAAATGAATGCTTCCGTCGCTATGACCGAGCATTTACTGTCCGCGATCCGGGATGCTGAGATCGATACATGTGATGTGGCTGTTTTTCCACCATTCCCTTACCTAGCATTGGCACACAGTACTATCGCAGACGCGCCCATTCGCTTGGGTGCACAGACGTGTAGTCTTGAGCAAAGCGGCGCGTTTACCGGCGAAGTAGCAGTGTCTATGCTATCTGAGTTTCAGGTGGCTTTGGTCTTGGTTGGTCATTCTGAACGACGCAGCCTGTATGGCGAAACAGATAAAATTGTTTTGTTGAAGACATTGCGTGTGCTTGAGCAAGGTATGACTGCAGTTGTGTGTATCGGTGAGACGCTAGAAGAGCGCCAAGCTGGTAATGAGCGTGAAGTAGTCGAGACCCAGCTGAGATTATTGCTTGATGAATTGTCAGACCAGCAATGGCAGTCGGTTGTTTTAGCGTATGAGCCAGTATGGGCAATCGGTACGGGTGAGACAGCAACGCCAGAGCAAGCACAGGCGATGCATCGCTATATTCGTAGCTTGTTGCAGCAGCGTAGTGCTGATATTGCGAATACTACACAGATTTTGTACGGCGGCAGCGTAAAGGCTGCTAATGCGGCGGAGTTATTCTCCCAGCCGGATATTGATGGTGGATTGGTCGGCGGTGCCTCGTTGGATGCCAATGAATTTCTTGGAATTTGTCGAGCTAAATAAAACTCGATAACGATAAATAGGTAGGTTATGGAACAAATTATTTTAATCGTTCACATTGTATTGGCGCTTGGTATCGTCTTTTTTGTGATGATTCAGCAAGGTAAAGGTGCGGATGCAGGTGCTTCTTTCGGCAGTGGTGCATCGCAAACTGTATTCGGCAGCCAAGGTTCTGGTAACTTTTTAAGCCGTTCAACGGCTATTTTGGCAACTGCTTTCTTTGTGACCAGCCTAGGTTTGGCGGTATTCGCTAAGCAGCATGCGACAAAAGCATCGGATTTAGGTATTCCAAGCCAAGAAGTGATAGAAACACTTGAGCAAGATCCCCCTGTTGTGGAAGAATACGCGCCGTCTGTTGATGCGCCGGAATTAGACGCATCAGTATCTGGCGAAGCGCCAGAAGTAGAGACGCCTGAACAGACGAAGTAATTCGTTTAGCAGGATTGCAGTGCGGATGTGGTGGAATTGGTAGACACGCCATCTTGAGGGGGTGGTGAGCATAGCTTGTGCGAGTTCGAGTCTCGCCATCCGCACCAATTATTCTAAAAAGGCGAACCTAGTTCGCTTTTTTCGTTTAATACGCCTATAATGCGCGAGCTTTGAAGAGCCCCTCCAGTCAGGGGCTTTTTAGTAATTGCACTTCCCGGTGACTCAAAAAACCGGATAGCGGTGAAACGTCACAGAAGTCTGCGTAAGCGGGCTTCAGTCTGCGTAAAAGCAGTAGCGGACTGGGCACATGTTGCCCAGTTTTTGTTTGTGTTGGGAGAGAATTTCTCCCGCAGGAGTTAGGCTTGTCAAAAGATACACAGTTAACAGAAATGATTGGCCCAGTGGTCGAATCTATGGGTTTTGTCTACTGGGGACTTGAGTTTTCAGCTCAAGGACGTCATTCGCTGTTGCGTGTTTTTATTGATCACGAAGATGGCATTAACGTTGATCATTGCGCGAGCGTCAGTCGGCAAATTAGTAGCGTCTTGGATGTTGAAGATCCTATCTCTCAGGAATATACCCTAGAGGTATCTTCTCCTGGTATGGATCGTCCACTGTTCACATTAGAGCAGTACGTTGCTTATACAGGTCACATTATAGATGTGCGCCTACGTATGCCGTTTGATGGCCGTCGCAAATTTAAAGGTCAGCTGGTTGGTATCGAAGAGCAAGATATCGTGATGCGTGTAGACGATCACGAATATTTGCTACCTATCGAGCTAATCGATAAAGCTAATGTTGTTCCACAATTCAAGGACTAAGGTTGCAGAGCGAGGCTAGAAGATGAGCAAAGAAATTCTCCTGGTCGCGGAAGCGGTATCCAATGAGAAGGGCGTTTCAAAAGAAATTATTTTTGAAGCAATTGAATCGGCCCTGGCAGCGGCTGCCAAGAAGCGTTATGACGATGAAGACGCTACCATCCGCGTTGATATTGACCGTAAAACCGGCGATTACGAAACATTCCGTAGTTGGTTAGTGGTTAGTAATGATGTAGTTCCTGGATTGGGTGACGAACTAACCCTGCAGGAAGCACACGAAATTGATACAAATCTGCAACCTGGTGATACCTACGAAACTGTTGTGGATAATCCAGATTTCGGTCGTATTGCTGCCCAAGCGGCAAAGCAAATTATCGTACAAAAAGTACGTGAAGCTGAACGTGCGCAAATTGTTGAGCAATACCAACATCGCGAAGGCGAACTGATTCACGGCACCGTGAAAAAAGTAACACGCGATAACGTGATTGTTGATTTGGGTAATAATGCCGAAGGTTTACTACCGAAAGAGCATTTAATTGGTCGTGAAATTATGCGTATGGGCGATCGTGTTCGCGCCATTTTGCATTCTGTTCGCCCAGAAAATCGTGGTCCGCAATTAATGTTGAGCCGCACTGTGCCGGCCATGTTAATTGAACTGTTCCGTATTGAAGTGCCTGAGATCGCTGAAGAAGTGATTGAAATTAAAGGTGCTGCTCGTGATCCAGGTTCACGTGCGAAAATCGCGGTTAAGTCAAACGACAAGCGCATTGATCCTGTCGGTGCTTGCGTTGGTATGCGCGGTGGTCGTGTGCAAGCGGTTACCAACGAACTTGGTGGTAATGAGCGTATTGATATTGTTCTTTGGGACGACAACCCAGCGCAGTTGGTTATCAACGCTATGGCACCGGCTGATGTTGCTTCCATCATTATGGATGAAGAAACGAACAGTATGGACGTCGCAGTGGCTGCCGATAACTTGGCGCAAGCGATCGGTCGTGGTGGTCAGAACGTACGTTTGGCATCCGAGCTGACTGGCTGGGAAATCAACGTCATGACCGAAGAACAAGCCTCTGAGAAACAAAACGAAGAAGCCTCTGGTTTCATCGATAACTTCATCAATGTGCTGGATTTGGATGAAGACTTCGCCACTTTGTTGGTTGAAGAAGGCTTCACCACTTTAGAAGAAATAGCGTACGTACCAATGGAAGAAATGCTGTCCATTGACGGTTTAGATGAAGACGTTGTTACTGAATTGCGTAATCGCGCAAAAGACGTGCTGCTGACTCAAGCAATTGCTTCTGAAGAGAAATTGGAATCTGCAGAGCCTGCAGAAGACCTTCTTACAATGGAAGGTATGGATAAGCATTTAGCGTTGGTACTTGCCAGTAAAGGCATTTGTACGATGGAAGATCTTGCCGAGCAATCCATCGATGACCTGCTGGATATTGAGGCGATGACTGAAGAACAGGCTGCGAAGCTGATCATGACAGCACGCGCGCCTTGGTTCGAAGGCAACGACTAATCACTCGCTCGGCATAGGAGATACGTATGGCTGAAGTAACGGTAAAAGAACTCGCCGACGTGGTAGGGACCAGCGCAGAGCGCTTGTTGTCCCAGATGAAAGAAGCGGGGTTGCCACAGACGGCTGAAAACCAACAGGTTTCAGACGAGCAGAAGCAGTCACTGTTGCTGTTTCTGAAAAAGAGCCACGGCGAAGAATCAGGTGAACCTAAAAAAATCACTTTGAAGCGTAAAGTAACGACCACGTTGAAAACGGGTCAGGGCGGCAAAAAGGCGGTCTCTATTGAGGTTCGCAAAAAGCGCACTTACGTGAAGCGTGATGAAGTCGATCCTGCTGTTGAAAAAGCACGCTTAGAAGAAGAAGCGCGTTTAGCGGCAGAAGCACAAGCAGCCGAGGCGGCGAAGGCCGCGGCATTAGCTGCCGAAAAAGCAGCTGAAGAAGCTAAAGTAGCGGCAGCGCCTGTCGTGGCTGATAAGCCGGCGGCGGCTGAGCCAGCGACGAAAGCATCAGAGCCTGTAGCGAAAGCGAAAGTTAAAGCCAAAGAAAAAGCACCTGCCCCTGAAACTGAAGATGCAGCGCAGAAACGTGCCGAAGCCGAACTTGCTCAACAGCGTTTGGAAGAGTCACGTAAGAAAGCGAAGGGCGGCGAAAAGAAACGTGTTGATGATAAGCCAGAAAGTCGTTTCAACGACGGTGGCAGCCAAGACAAGAATCGTCCGCGTCGTGCTAAAACTAAGCTTAAGAGCAATCGTAGTTCGTCTTCACGTCATAACCAAAATGCGAATAACGAGCACGCGTTTACGCGTCCTACCGCACCGGTTGTGAAAGAAGTTGAATTACCAGAAGCAATTACGGTTGGCGATCTGGCATCTAAGATGTCGGTTAAAGCTGGTGAAGTGATTAAGGTTCTGATGAAAATGGGCGTTATGGCGACCATCAACCAGACGCTTGATCAAGACACTGCAACCTTAGTGGTTGAAGAAATGGGTCACACCGTTTCTAAGTTAATTGCTGATAACGCATTAGAAGTAGCCGTAACTGAATCGGTTAATTACAGCGGTGACGAGTTACCTCGTGCTCCTGTCGTAACGGTAATGGGTCACGTTGACCATGGTAAAACATCTTTACTGGATTACATTCGTCGCACCCGTGTTGTACACGGCGAAGCGGGCGGTATTACCCAGCATATTGGTGCTTACCACGTTGAAACTGACCACGGTATGGTGTCGTTCTTGGATACTCCAGGACACGCGGCATTTACCTCTATGCGTGCTCGTGGTGCTCAATCCACAGACGTTGTTATTCTTGTTGTTGCCGCCGATGACGGCGTGATGCCACAAACAGAAGAAGCCGTTCAGCACGCGAAAGCGGCTGGTGTGCCGATTGTGGTTGCGATCAACAAAATGGATAAAGAAAGCGCCGATCCAGAACGTGTTAAGAGCGAACTGGCTGGTCGCGATGTATTGCCAGAAGATTGGGGTGGTACAGTGCCATTCATACCAGTATCAGCACATACCGGTATGGGCATCGATGAATTATTAGAAGCCGTTCTGCTGCAAGCTGAAATTCTAGAATTGAAAGCGCACTTCACCGGCCCTGGCCAAGGTGTTGTTGTTGAATCGCGTCTTGATAAAGGCCGCGGTCCAGTAGCGACTCTATTGGTACAGAACGGTATGCTGAAGAAAGGCGACATCGTTTTAGCGGGTACTTGCTATGGTCGCGCTCGTGCATTATTGGACGAGAATGGCGAACAAACTGCTGAAGCTGGCCCATCAATCCCAGTAGAAATTTTGGGCTTGAACGGCACGCCAGAAGCGGGCGACAACTTTATGGTTGTTGAAAGCGAGAAGAAGGCACGTGAAGTGGCTGAATTCCGCGAATCTCGCATGAAAGAGATCGTTCAACAGCGCCAGCAGGCTGCTAAGTTGGATGCCTTGTTCAGTGGTATGGGTGCTGACAAAGTTGAAAACCTGAACGTGGTGCTGAAAGCAGACGTTCGTGGTTCGCTAGAAGCCTTGATTAGTTCCTTGCAGAAGCTAGGTACTAGTGAAGTTAAAGTGAATGTTGTTTCGTCTGGTGTCGGTGGTATCACTGAAACTGACGTAACCCTCGCGGTTGCTTCGAGTGCAGTGGTGTTTGGTTTCAACGTACGTGCTGATAATGCAGCTAAGCGTATCGTTGAAAACAGCGGCATTGATATGCGTTATTACAGCGTAATTTACGATCTGCTTGATGATGTTAAACAAGCCATGGCTGGTTTGTTGGCACCTGAGTTGCGTGAAGAAATTACCGGTATTGCGGAAGTACGTGATGTATTTAACTCACCTAAGTTCGGTCAGATTGCTGGCTGTATGGTGACGGATGGTACTATCTATCGTAATAAGAAAATCCGTGTTCTACGTGACAACGTAGTTGTGTATGAAGGCGAATTGGAATCGCTACGTCGTTATAAAGACGATGTCCAAGAAGTACGCAACGGCATGGAATGTGGTATCGGCGTGAAGAACTACCAAGACGTTCGCCCTGGCGATCAGATCGAAGTGTTCGATGTGCGTGAAATCGCACGTACGCTATAACACTCGGTTGTTGTAAACCAAAGCCCGGCCATGCCGGGCTTTGGTGTCTCTGAATGACAGAGTTAAAGCTCTGCAAGGAAAACCAAAAATGCCAAAAGACTTCAGTCGTACCTCGCGTCTGGGTGAACAGATTCAACGCGAAGTAGCGCGTATGATTCAATTTGATATGAAAGATCCACGCCTTGGCTTGGTGACTTTAAACTATGTGAAAGTTGCAAAAGATCTAGGGTATGCCGATTTGTATTTCACGGTAATGGGTGCGCGTGGCGAATCAGATGCCGAAATTCGTACTCAAACCTCACGTATTTTAAATGATGCCGCCGGTTATTTGCGCAGCGAGCTAGCGCGTATTTTAACTACGCGTGTCACACCGCAATTACGCTTCCATTACGATGAAAGTATGGATCGTGGTCACCATTTAACGGGTCTGATTAAACGTGCAATGGCAGAAGATGCGCTGCATGAAAAAGACAGCGATAAAGATTAACGAAATACGTTTAGGATAGGCATGGGCAGAAATAGCTCTCGACGCAAAAAAGGCCGTGATATTAGCGGTATCATCGTGGTGAACAAACCTTATGGGGCGAGTTCAAATCACGTACTACAGCAAGTTAAAACTCTGTTCAACGCTAATAAAGCCGGTCATACGGGGGCACTTGATCCGTTAGCAACAGGGTTATTGCCCATCTGTCTAGGTGAGGCAACTAAGTTTTCGCAGCTGTTATTGGAATCCGATAAGGCGTACGACACGACCGCGACCTTAGGCGAAATCCGTAGCACCGGCGATGCTGAAGGCGAGGTGCTAAAACAAGCCCCAATTCCCGTGTTAGCTGAAGATGATATTGAAGAGATATTGACCAAATTCCGTGGCAATGTTGAACAAGTTCCTCCGATGTTTTCGGCACTCAAATTGGACGGTAAGCCGTTATATAAGCTGGCCCGTAAAGGCGTGATGAGTGATGAGGAAATGCGTGCCGTTGCTGAAAAGAAACGCCGCACGATTCAGATTAACTCCCTAGTCTTAAATGAGTTCGGCACGGATACGATTCAGCTATCGGTGCAGTGCTCAAAGGGTACTTATATACGCACCCTAGTTGAAGATATCGGTGAAGCTATTGGTTCTGGTGCATATGTGAGCCGCTTACATCGCACTCAATCTGGCCCCTATCATGCTGAGCAAATGGTGACGTTGGAAGAGTTAGAACGTATCGCTGAAGAAGGTGGCCAAGCCGCTTTAGATGCGTTACTTCTACCAGCTTACACAGCACTGCCAGAAAGTTGGCCGAAAATTGAACTAAATGAAGCCGATGCTACGAAAATCCTGCATGGACAAGCCGTCAGTACTGGCTTAAAGGACACGCCTTCAGTACAATTATGGGCCGTTGGATCTGGTGTTTCTGAATTGCTTGGCATTGGCCGCATCAAAAACAAAGGGATACGTCCGCAACGCTTGTTGCAGGAGCGAATTCCTAAACTAGACTGACCGCTGCCGTAGGCAGACTGCATACCACTGTTAATGTGCACGGTGGTGATGTAATAAAACGCACATTCTTAGGAGTTATGACAGATGGCATTATCTGCTGAAAAGAAAGCTGAAATCGTAAAAGAGTATCAAACTGCTGAAGGTGATACTGGTTCTCCAGAAGTTCAAGTTGCTTTGTTGACTTTCAACATCAACGGCCTGCAAGGTCACTTCAAAGACCACAAGAAAGATCACCACTCAAAGCGCGGTTTGATCCGCATGGTAAACCAACGTCGTAAGTTGTTGGATTACTTGAAAGGTAAAGATGCGAACCGTTACTTAGAGCTGATCAAGCGCCTAGGTCTGCGTCGCTAAGATGCCTTCAGCAAAAGCCCCTCGGGGCTTTTGTTGTTTCTGGCTAGTCACGACTCAACTATTTATTTAATCGCGTAGACTGTGGTGCCAACCCCACAAATGATTGTGGTGGTGCTTCTACCCATAATTTTTTCTTAGAAATTATGGGTAGAAGTACCGGCAGTAGCGCAAAGACTTTAATCCAAAGGAAGCCTTTATTAATGAGCAACAAACCTGTCGCAAACATTAAAACATTCGAATTCGGCGGTCAGACCGTCACGCTAGAAACTGGTCGTATCGCCCGTCAAGCAGATGGCGCAGTATTGGCAAGCATCGGTAAGACCCAAGTATTAGCTGCTGTTGTTGCAGCAAAATCGACCAAGCCTGGTCAAGATTTCTTCCCTCTTTCTGTTCACTACCAAGAAAAAATGTACGCCGCTGGCCGTATTCCTGGTGGTTACCTCAAGCGTGAAGCGCGTCCATCAGAAAAAGAAACTCTGACTTCTCGTTTGATCGACCGTCCAATTCGTCCACTGTTCCCAGAAGGTTTCATGAACGAAGTTCAGGTTATCCTGACTGTTATGGCCTCTGAAAAAGACGTTGATCCAGATATCTGTGCCATGATTGCTGCGTCTGCCGCACTGTCTATTTCTGGTGTACCTTTCAATGGTCCTATCGCTGGTGCGCGTGTTGGCTTCGTTGAAGATCAAGGCTACATGTTGAACCCAACATACAGCCAGCTAGAAGATTCATTGTTAGACATGGTTGTAGCCGGTACTAAAGACGCCGTATTGATGGTGGAATCTGAAGCCGACGAATTGACTGAAGACGAAATGCTAGGCGCAGTATTGTTCGCTCATAATGCATTCCAGCCTGCCATTACAGCGATTGCTGAGTGGACTGCTGAATTGAATGTACAGCGTTGGGATTGGACTGCAGAAGCTAAAAACATGCCGTTGTATGACGCTGTTAAAGCGCAAACTGCTGCTGCAATCAGCGAAGCCTATACTATCTCTGACAAGATGGCGCGTTACGGCAAGCTAGATGAAATTAAGAAAGAAGCCGTTGCTAAATTAGCAGCAGCTGAAGGCGAAGAAGGTTTCTCTGCAGATGAAATCGCTGACATGATTGGCGAATTAAAGTACGAAATCGTACGTCAACGTAGCGTTGATGGTCACCCACGTATCGACGGTCGTGACAACGATACTGTTCGTGGTTTAACCATCGAGACCGGTGTTCTTAACACCACTCACGGTTCTGCTTTGTTCACTCGTGGTGAAACTCAGGCGATCGTTACGACGACTCTTGGCTCTTCACGTGATGCGCAGATGATCGACTTCTTGCATGGCACTAAGACAGATCCATTCTTGTTCCACTACAACTTCCCTTCTTACTCAGTGGGTGAGTGTGGTCGTATGAGCCCTCCGGGTCGTCGTGAAATTGGTCACGGTCGTTTGGCTCGTCGTGGTATTCAAGCCATGATGCCGTCACATGATGAGTTCCCGTACACCATTCGCGTGGTATCTGAGATCACTGAGTCGAACGGTTCGTCTTCAATGGCGTCTGTTTGTGGTGCATCTTTGGCGCTGATGGATGCTGGTGTTCCAATCAAAGCCCCTGTTGCTGGTATCGCTATGGGTCTGATCAAAGAAGGCGAGAAGTTCGCTGTTCTTACCGACATCTTGGGTGACGAAGATCACCTTGGTGATATGGACTTTAAAGTTGCCGGTACAGATGAAGGTATCACTGCATTGCAGATGGATATCAAGATTGAAGGTATCACTGAGCAGATTATGGAAATCGCTCTAGAAAAAGCAAAAGCTGCGCGTTTGACCATCCTTGAGCAAATGAATGCGGTTATTGCTGAGCCTCGCACAGAATTGTCTGCCAACGCACCGACGATGTCGGCAATGCGTGTACCATCAGACAAAATCCGTGACGTGATCGGTAAAGGTGGTGCGACTATTCGTGATATCACCGAGAAAACCGGTGCATCAGTTGATATCAGCGATGACGGCTCTATTAAAATCTTCGCAGCGGATAAAGCTAGCGCAGACGCCGCTATTGCTATGATCCAAGCGATCACGGCTGAAATCGAAGTCGGCGTTACTTACGAAGGTAAAGTAAGCAAGATCGTTGATTTCGGTGCTTTCATTACCGTACTTCCTGGCAAAGATGGTTTGCTGCACATCTCTCAGATCAGCGAAGATCGCGTAGAGAACGTGGCTGACTTCTTAACTGAAGGCCAAATGGTAAAAGTCCATGTAATGGACGTTGATCCAAAAGGTCGTGTTAAGTTGACCATGAAAGGTGTTGAACAATAAGTTTAACGCTGACATAAAAAAACCGCCCTAGTGGCGGTTTTTTTATGTCTACTTCATATGGCTGAGTGTTTTACGCTACGGCTTGGCCATTTAATGTTTGCTCAACCATGTGCTCAGTGGAGTTGAATGGGTTCGCTTGAATTTGTACAAGCTTACGATTGCCTTGCTCGCCGTTCATACGCCAGTGGCCAACACGAACATTGTCAATAAAGGCGACATCGCCTTTTTCCCATTCCATCAGCGTTGCGCGATTAAAGATGCTGGCAAAGAACTCGTATTGTTCTGCTTCTGTCCAATTGAGTGAGTCGCCTGCTTCGTTAGCTAAATCCCAAGTGAGATTCATGCTTTCAGCAACGTTATCTTTCTTGAAGTCGCCGCGGTTAGTGAATATTTCTTTTGCTGCAGCATGTACTTGGGTATTCGTGTTGCGCGCAAACGCCCAAGGTTGAACACAAATAGTTTCTGTATTGGGTATTTTACACGCGGCAGGGCAGGGCTTTGATGTCATCACAGCATAACCATCCGAGCGCAGCGTTACTTTTAACGGGCTTTGCTTTAATAGCTGGCGATCAAACCAATTTAATTTACGCGCGCTGACATAGGAAAATGTATTCCAGCCCTGACGAAATTTTTGCTTTAGTGGCTCTGACAAACTCTCATACACTGAAGCTAGATCGACCATGCCAGTTTCCGCTAAGTAGGGTGAAGGCTCGAAGCAGCACAGGGCAAGATAACGTGAGCGTTCGACTAAGCCACCGCCTTCAACATGTGGACCTTGAATCGTGTCCTGAACTGGCCCAAGTTGGACGGTTGCAGTGCCTAAATAACGACGGTAGTCGCCAGCACCAAGCAGTTTTTCGGAATATTTTCTCAACCAATTGGCAATGAATTTTGGCGTGCCTTTAGAATTAAAAGCATTCCATGCTTCGAATCCCATTCCTTGGGTTACTAAATTGTGAAAATCTTCATCGAGTAATTCTTTCGAAAAACCACGAAACAAGATGCCACCACGTTCAGTGATCTTTGCCTCAAAATACGCTTTGTGATTCTGTAAGATAGTTAATAGCTGATCTTTATAATCGGCGCTTTGTGGCGTAAATATGGTTAAAAACTCGTGACTATTGTCTTCTTTTACCAAGGATTGAAGTGGCAAGTCAGTAGAGCTCATATTGGTTTCCTATGGGTGATCATATTTTTATTAGTATTTTGGGTTCACTGCGACTGATCTTAGTCGCAAGTAAACTTACATGGGTAGAGTATTTCATCTACCCAAGTGTTCATTTTATTGCAGCTCTTCTTGCTGCAGTGTCGCGCGAATCATTGCACCGCGATTCCCCGCGACGCTATCAATAACGGTTAATGTCCATATCCCAGCAGATGCAGTGGCACTCGTCATACGATATACGGCGGTAGTACCGTTTTGCCCCATACGAGTTAAAGCCATCTGGGTATTATCAGGAGTTTGCGCAACCACAGATAACTCTGAGTGATTAGGATGATCAATGATGACCACTAACTCAATATTCTGACCGTCGTTATTAGTCGTAATATTAACGTTAGTCACGCCGTCAATGTTCCGTCGAGGCGTACTGCGAGCGTCGGCCAAAACGGTTACGCCAGATGTTCTATAGCTTACCGTTTCCCATGTTTCGACTGGAGTGGTTCCACCCGAGACATAATTTACAGCGGCTTCTGCATCCACAATGCCTGCGCCACAACCAGAACAAGTGCCAGGAAATGCTCGTGCTGTTGCTTGTAGTGCATCTGTAATTTCTGTAACAGTTGCGTTCGGATTGGCTGAGCGCATCAGAGCGACAACACCAGCGACATGCGGAGTTGCCATCGACGTACCTTGATATTCAGCGTAAGTAGCACCTGTGCTTGTACGAGTTCCGCTATCAATGGTGCTTAAAATACCATAATTGCCACTACCACCGGGTGCAGCGATATCAACAATGTCACCGTAGTTTGAGTAACTTGCGCGAGTGCCGTCACGTCCAACCGCCGCGACTGTGATCACATTATTGCAGTTAGCTGGTGTGGAACCGCTGGCGTTCACATTTTCGTTACCTGCCGCAACGACGACGACCGCGCCTGCATTAACGGCCTCATTGACGGCATCTTGCATGTAGGTTGAACACGTACCTGCACCACCCAGACTCAGGTTGATCACGTCCGCTGGGTTATTGTTGGCTGTGGTGCCAGAAACGGCTGCACCGGACGCCCAAATAACAGCATCGGCGATATCGGAAAGATAACCACCACAGGCACCTAAGGCACGTACGGGTACGAATTTAGCACCGGGAGCAACGCCGCTAATACCGGTTGCATTATCGTTAATGGCGGCTGCGATACCTGCGACATGAGATCCATGCCACGATGAATCGCTGGCATAACCACACATCCAGTAGGTCGAGTAATCACCTTCATCACGAGCATCATCATCGCGACCGTCACCATCACGAGCGGTATTGGAAGTGGATATCATGTCGTAACCGGGTAGGCGATTAGCGTCTAAATCTGGGTGATCAATGTAGCCTGTATCAACGACGGCAATAACGGCACCGCTGCCCGTTGTAATATCTTGTGCAGCCTGCGCATTGATCCCGGCAGCGTCTTCAAATAAAGCCCACTGCTGACTGTAATACGTGTCGTTTGGTACTAAGGAGGCGTATACGCGAATGTCATTTTCTACATAGTCAACGAACGGCAACTCTTGCAGACGAGTGATTAAATTATTTAATTTGGCATCGCCATCGGGGACATTGATTACCCAGCGTCGGGCATCAAGCATTTGGCGCTTAACCGTTAGGGTTGGAAAATCAGCTATCAGTCGATCAGCAAGTTGGCTTTCACCGTGTTTAGTGGTGATGATCAATTGACCAGCATTACTCGTGGCTGACAAGCCTGTAGCTGCGATTACGAGTGCTGCGCATAGCAGTTTACGTGAAGACTTCATTGTATTTTGCATTAAAACATCCTTATACGTAGAAAATAGACTATGAAGATTCAACGCAAGAGCTGAATTTTCGGTGGTAATAACACGTGTTCTAAGCCTTTAAGTACATATTTATTGCGAGTCAATCAGGCCTGAAATAGCGTTTTGCGGACTGGTTCATCGTTTGTAATGTACGAATTTGTTTAGAATCTAAGCCATAGATTGTAATTCAGTATTCTAACGAAATAGGTGAATAGTTTGGCTGAAAAAGTAGGTGATTTGGCTTGGATTACATATTGGCCGCTCATGTCCTATGCTATCATCGGCAGAATGAAGCGGTTGGGACTATGATTGATAGGCACCGCCGCATTATTAGATATTACTTCCGTAAGAAGAGCGTAATGGTTACGCAGTAGTGATGCCTCAGGGGATCGAGTACGACGCTAAATTTGACGCCCCGGCGGACAAGATAAAAACAATAAAAGGCGTTTATTATGTTTTCAATCCGCAACAGTCCTTTGCTTGTTGCATTATTGGTTTTTCCCGCTTTGTTAGTGTGGTTAGGCCAGTATTTATGGCAACAAACTACCCCCTCTTCCGACATACTGCAGCTTCCGGCGACTTCAGCAGGGTCAACCATTGTTGGCGCCGAGGGGAGCGAATCCTTTGATCCTTCCGATATTCCCAGTTGGAGTGGCGATGCTAGCGAGCGTAATTTAGCGAGCAGCGATAGCCGTTTAATTATTGATAAAGATTTTATTGTTGCTGGTGAATCGGTACAACTTCGATTACAAATCCCGCAGTTTCGTTTCCGTCGCAGTGAACCCGTTGCCGCCTTTTTGCAAATAAGCAGTGCTTCCCCTGATGCTATCGCTGCCATCCAGGATGTCTCCTTGCGCTTAACGACAGAGCAAGGCAATACCTTACGCGATATCACACCGCCTTGGACACAAGACAGTACTCGTTTGCATGGCATGGTATCTGTGTTACCTGATGATTCTTGGCCGGATCGCTTGCAAATAGTTGCTACTGTAATCACGGGCGGACAACAAGCGTTACGCCAAAAAGCAGATATCGAACTGTTCAGTCCGGCGGCAACGATTACTGGCACCGCACCTGCGTATTTGAAGGATGATGAGTGGCTAATCCCTGTCACTTTGCTTGTGAATCAGCGCGGAGTGGTTAGTTTGTCGTCCAGCCTTACAGAGGAAACGGGAGCCTTAATTACGCACTTGAACAGTCGTGAGCATATGACCGCATCAGGTACTATGCTGATTCACGTACGATCTTCCTTGATAACCCCTAGTCATCTGAAAACCAATTTGGTCTTGCGTGATCTACAGGTTCGTTTGATTCCTGATCGCCAGTCGGCGCCGTTAGGAATTGGTGATTCAGTGCAACCTTATTTCGTCTTAGCGCCATTCCAGCCTTGAGGTAACACGCCTTAAACTTGAATGTCGACGAAGCGCCCGCGGCGAGATTCACTACCTTGGGCTGCTGTTTGCATAAATGCATCGGTTGGAGAGCGACGACCATCATTGCTGTTGCGTTGTTGATATAGAGCTTCTAGTGTTTCATTGTCGGGCCGAGCTGGTAAATATTCTGCTTCGGCTGACGGTGCTTTCGGAGTGTTGCGATTACTGGGTTGCTCAACCGGACGCGAGCGATCCTCTGGGGGGATTCCAGAACGATTAATCGTAGAAGGGCTACTGAAGGGTAGCGAAATAATACTGTCGCTCATGCAATCACTATAGCTGGCTCTTATCAGGGCGCAAAGTGTCTCTACCTAAATGTTTTACTTGATATGCTAGCTTGGCAGGCGAATAACACCCTGAAGGTAGTGGTACGTTTGGCCGCTAATCAATACGCGTTCATCAATGACTTCTAGGCTAACTTCGCCGCCGCGTCTGGATAGCTGACGGGCTTTCAGTACATCGCTGTTTAAGCGCTCGGCCCAATACGGAGCTAAGGTACAATAAGAAGAGCCGGTAACAGGATCTTCATTGATTCCTTGGCGCGGCGCAAAGAATCGGCAGACAAAATCCAATGCTTCGTCATCTGCTGGCGCGGTCACCATCACGGCAAAGCTATCTATCTTGGCCAATAAGGCGAAGTCTGGATTACAAGCGGCTACGGCAGCTTCATTCTCAAGTTGTACTAAAGTATCGCGCGAGGCACCCACGCTGATGATGGTTTGGCCTAGCGCTTGCTCTAGTAGATCAATAAGCGCTTGGTCGGTTACTAGGGTGGCGTCGCGTCGCGGAAAATCGAGTTCAAAAGTTGGTTCGACGTCATCAATCACATTAACCACTAGCTCTCCGGCTAAACAGCGGAAGGGGATTTGATCACGCTCATCACCTAAGGCCAGTGCAATCACATGTGCTGCTGCTAATGTCGCATGTCCACACAAGTCCACTTCCGTTGTCGGCGTAAACCAACGTATGTGATAGACATCGTCTTGATCCAGCACGAAGAACGCGGTTTCAGCCAAATTATTCTCGGCGGCAATGTCCTGCATAGCGGCGTCGCTTATCCATTCGCGCAGGGGCACAACTGCCGCAGGGTTGCCACTGAAGCGGTTCACGTCGGGAAGAATAAAGGCATCGACCTGATAGAGAGGTAAATCCATGTGCGACCATCCGATCGGCTAAGAAAGTAGGCCGCATGCTACCAGATTTAGCCGCTTAGGTACGTTTGAATAGGTACGCTTGAACGCCCTTATTGTATTGCTTACTTAATCCAGAAGAGCGACATCTAAATATTCTGGAACGTCAACCTGCCAGCCAAACCTATCTTTCAGGTGACGGCGGAAGCAATCCGATGCACTGGCTTCTCCATGGGTAATAAATACCTGTGTTGGTTTACCGGGCATTTTTTCTAACCAGCGTGTCATTTCGGCATAATCAGCATGGCTAGAGAGCGCATCTAAGTTATGTACTTCAGCTTTTACGCCGACGTATTGGCCATGAATTTTTACGCTCGTAGCACCGTGAGTTAGGCTGTCGCCGCGGGTTCCCGCTGCTTGATAACCTAGAAATAAAATGCTGTTTTTATGGTCACCTAATAGGGTTTTTAAATGGTGAAGTACACGTCCGCCGCTTGCCATACCACTGGCAGAGATAATAACGGCAGGGTATTTACGTTGATTTAAAGCAATCGATTCTTCGACCGTTTTTACGTAGTGAGTCATTTCGTCGATGCGATGACAGTCATCTTCGGTTAATTTATGCAAATCGTGGAAGTTGTAAAATAATTCGGTAGCACGAATAGCCATCGGACTATTTAAATAAATAGGCACATCAGGAATTCGATGCTGATGTTTTAATCGTTCAATAATGTGAAGCGCCAATTGGGCACGGCCTACGGCGAAGGCGGGCATTAATACGATACCGCCGCGCGACATCGTTTTATTTATCACGTCGGCAATGGCTTGCTCGGCATCAACTTGTTCATGCAAACGATCACCGTAGGTGGATTCTAGAACCAAGTAATCGGTTGCTGGTAGCGGTTGTGGCGGGTATTGGATGAGATCATTTTCACGCCCAACATCACCACTAAAGGTTATGCTCTTGCCTTGATATTCAAGGCGAATAGCGGATGCGCCTAAAATGTGGCCTACCGGAATTAATTGTGCGGTCATGCCACCAGGAAGACTAAGAATTTCATCAGCGGCAACATCTTTAATCTGTTTTAAAACTTTACGCGCATCTTCTTCAGTATATAAAGGCTCGGCTGGTTCATGTTTAGAGAAATGCTTGTAGTTAGCATAACGTGCATCTTCTTCTTGCAAATAGCCGGCGTCTGGCAGTAATACCTTGCACAAGGCTTTAGTCGCGACACTGCAATAGATAGGGCCGTGAAAGCCGCGCTTCATAAGTGCCGGTAAATACCCAGAGTGATCAATATGGGCATGGGTTAGCAGTACTGCATCAATGGCCGACGCTTCAAACGGGAGTTCGCTCCAGTTACGCCGACGAACGTTTTTGATGCCTTGAAATAAGCCGCAATCAATCAGAATCTTATAGCGATCATACTTCACCAAGTATTTCGATCCCGTAACGGTACCCGTTGCGCCAATAAATTGTACTTGAAAGGGAGATTGCATAAGCATCCTTATCGATTCGCTAATAAGTCAGAAACCCCACCATAGAATGATTTGCTGAACCGTTCGTTGATACAGGGCAATACTTGCTCGGATTCTACTCGTTAGACTGAGTTGCTATTCATATAGATCATTGGCAAGCGGTTATGGAAACACAATTCGATTTTTTACAATTGCATCGGATGGGGATTGATACGCATCAGGAGCCTGTCGTTTACATGCGCCGCGACTGTCATGTCGCAACCTCAGAAGGCTTTAATGCGATGAGTCGTATCCGTGTGAACACGGCGCAGACTAGTATTATTGCAACGCTGGTTCTTGTTTGCTCGGATTTGTTATCGCATCAGCAAGCGGGACTGTCGGAGGCGGCCTGGCGTTTATTACACTGCCCAGTCGACGGTGAGTCGGCATGGTTTCATCATGCCCAGCCTGTGGATTCTATGTCTCAGGTACGCGGCAAACTTTATGGTCATCGGCTAACCGCCGCCAGTGCGAAAAATATTATTACTGATATTCGCGCAGGTCGTTACAGCGATATCCAGCTTGCAGCGTACGTGACGGCTTGTGCTGGCGATCGTTTAAATTTAGATGAAACCATCGCAATTACCCAAGCAATGGTGTCCAGTGGTGAGCATTTCGATTGGGGAATCGATCAGGTGTTAGATAAACACTGCGTTGGCGGTTTACCCGGTAATCGTACCACTCCAATTGTTGTCGCTATTGTTGCCGCCAATGGTTTAGTGATGCCAAAAACCTCAAGTCGCGCGATTACGTCGCCTGCGGGAACCGCCGATACGATGGAGGTCCTGACCAACGTTAACTTAAGCTTTGAATTGATGCGCGAGGTCGTGCAAAAAGAAGGCGCCTGTTTGGCATGGGGTGGTTCTGTGAGTTTGAGCCCAGCGGACGACATGATTATTCGTGTTGAGCGGGCTCTGGATTTGGATAGCGAAGGTCAGTTAGTCGCCTCGGTTATTTCAAAAAAAGTCGCCGCAGGTGCTAAGCAAGTGCTGCTTGATATTCCTGTCGGGCCTACCGCTAAAGTGCGTTCTGCCGAAAAAGCTCAGCGTTTACGCCAACTACTGGAAAGTACCGGTCGGGCGTTAGGTTTGGATGTGCGTACTATTATTACGGATGGGTCGCAGCCAGTAGGGCGAGGTATAGGCCCAGCACTAGAGGCTCGCGATGTTCTGCAAGTATTGCAAAATGATGGTCATGCTCCACAAGATTTACGTGATAAATCGCTGTTATTGGCTGCGCACTTATTAGAAATGGGTGGCAAAGCAGAGGTCGGTCATGGTTTAGCTTTGGCACAAAGCACTCTGATTAGTGGCCAAGCATGGGATAAATTTCGCGCGATTTGTGCGGCTCAGGGTGGCTTAAAATTGATCGAGAGCGCCGATTTTAGTCATTGTGTGCGCGCCACATCAAGTGGGGTAGTGGCCTATATTAATAATCGTTTTATTGCGCGTTTAGCGTCGTTGGCGGGAGCACCCAATGCTCCGACAGCTGGCATGGATCTGCATGTGAGGCTCGGTGACGATATTAATCAAGGTGATCCATTATTTACCTTATATGCCGAAGCGCCGGGTGAACTTGCGTATGCTTTAGACTTTTTAGACGGGCATACCGATGTTATTCGCATTGAGCGGGAGATGGTGTAATGAAGCTTATATGCGCTGATGGCCATTTAGAGTTAGCTAATTCGTTAGGCAAATTATTGAACGCGGAAGTGATTACTCCAGAGCATCGTTTATTCCCTGATGGTGAACATTATTACCGATTAGATGGCGATTTTTTTAATGAAGATGTGGTGTTGCTTTCACACTTACATCAACCAAATGAAAAAGCGATAGGCCTATTGTTTTTAGTGGGGCATTTGCGTGATGTAGGCGCGAGGAGTGTAGGTTTAGTCGCTCCTTATTTAGCTTACATGCGACAGGATATTCGCTTTAAAGAAGGCGAGTGTATTACCTCCCGTTATTTTGCTGGTCTGATAAGCAATGCATTTAATTATCTAGTAACGATTGATCCACATTTGCATCGCTATCATAGCCTTGATGAAATTTATCGTATTCCGAATCGTGCACTACACGCGACGAATCTTATCGGCGAGTACATTAAAAAAATGATTCCTAACGCCTTAATTATTGGTCCTGATGCTGAAAGTGCGCAATGGGCAGAAGGCGTTGCGGAAGCAGCTCAGTGTGAGTTTTTAGTGTTTGAGAAAACGCGTAAAGGTGATCGCGATGTCAGTGTCGCTATGCCCGATCTTAGCTGCTACGCCGATGCTCAGCCAGTACTGGTGGATGATATTATTTCAACCGGAAGAACCATAGTTGAAACCGCTGAAGGTTTAGTCGAGGCCGGTTTACGCCCTGCGATTTGTATTGGCGTTCATCCGGTATTAGCCGAAGGTGCAGAAATAACATTAAATAATCCCGCCATCGCTAATTGGTTAAGTTGCAATACTATTCCACATGCAAGTAATGCTATTGATGTTTCGTACTTACTAGCGCCCGCAATAGCAGCCACGATGGCGGAGATAATTCTATGATGCATATTTCTAATTCAGGGTCTTTGCAACAAAGTGCCGACGGCTACCAACACCATGCGGATATGATGCGAGTGCAGCAGCATCGCCGCCATGATGCCGTGTTCGATCAATGGGCCAAAGGTTGTGGTGTTATCGAGCATACCGCAGCAACGCAATTAGCGGTTTTCGAATTGGCCGCTAATTTAGAAGAAACAGGAAAGATAAATAATAAACAAGAATGCTACGAAACCTTAATTGCCCTCGATGAAATTGTAAATCAAGGCTTGTGGTTAGTGGTGCACATGACCTATGCAAAAAATATTTATTTAGATGGTCGTGATTTGCAAGCCGACGATTTTAAACGCGACCCACAAGGACATACCGGCGGATCACTCAATATGGTGCCCGCCTATGCTGCAATGATGGCCTTAAATAGCTTAACTGGCCAACATCGAGATTGGTTAATGGGGCAAGGTCACTGCATTGCTGCAGTAGACGCCTTGCAGCTATTAACAGCAACCGCATTACCCCAACGCCGTCGTCGTTATCCATTAACGGATGATGGTTTGTCGGCATTCGTGCAGGATTTTTATAATTACCGCGTAGCGCCAGACGGTAAGCCTGCGTCGCCTTTGGGAAGTCATGTCAATGTGAATACCGCTGGTGCACGCATGGAAGGTGGATATTTAGGCTTTGCTGGTTTGCAATATGTGCATCAGCCATTACCGGGTGAACGTTTAGTTGCGTTTTTAAGTGATGGTGCGTTTGAGGAGCAGCGCGGCAGTGATTGGGCTGCTCGTTGGTGGCGCGCTGAAGATAGTGGCTTAGTGTCGCCCATAATGATTGCTAATGGACGTCGTATTGATCAACGTACGACGGTTGATCAACAAGGCGGAAGTGATTGGCTATGTGAACATTTACGTCACCAAGGATTTGCGCCTTTTGTCATTGATGGTCGCGATCCTGCCGCGTTTGTTTGCGCTATTTATAATATGGAACAGGCGTTAGAGCAGGCGGGAGATGCAGTAAAGGCGGGCGATGCTGTTTATCCCGTGCCGCTGCCGTATTGCATTGCTGAAACCATCAAAGGATTTGGCTTTCCGGGAGCGGGAACCAATGCTGCTCATGGTCTGCCGTTGGGGAGTAATCCACGCCGTGACCGCGATGCACTACGTTTTTTTCAGCAAGGTGCGCGCGCATTATTTCAACCAAGAGAGACGTGGGAACTGGCAGCCGCACGTTTGGCCCAGCCTCGGCGACCAATACGTCCTGTAGCGGTTACGGTTAATCGCAACGACCCGCACTGGCATCACGACGCTATTTCGCCCATGGCGGCGTTAGACAGCTATTTTGTTGACTTGGTGGAAGTGAATCCGCAATTGCGTGTGCGCGTTGGTAATCCGGATGAATTATCATCGAATCGCATGAACCAAACGCTCGATTTATTAAAGCATCGCGTGACGACCCCCGAGGTTGGCAACCCAGAAGCAATCGACGGTTGTGTTATTACCGCACTTAACGAAGAAGCTGTTGTCAGCGCCTGTTTAGCGAACCAAGGCGGCTTAAATTTAGTGGTGTCGTACGAAGCGTTTGCGGCAAAAATGCTAGGAGCATTGCGCCAAGCATTAATTTTTTCCCGACATCAAAAAGAACAGGGCGATCCTGCGGGTTGGCTAGGACTGCCGGTAATCAGCACGTCCCATGTTTGGGAAAATGGTAAAAATGAACAGTCGCATCAAGATCCGGTATTGGCTGAGGCTTTGCTGGGAGAAATGACGGACATGGCCCGCGTGGTATTTCCCGCGGATGCGAATAGTGCCATGACCTGTTTAAAAGCGTGTTATGGCGATCTTGGTAGTGTTTGGAATTTGGTCGTGCCTAAGTCCGTTATGCCTGCGGTATTCAGTGCGCAGCAATCAGCGCAACTGGTCAGAGACGGCGCTTTATGTGTTGTTGGTCATTGTGGTGCTCCCTTGCAGTTAGTCGCTTGTGGTGCTTTTCAATTGCAACAGGCCTTGCGTGCGAGTGAGCGCTTACAAGAGCGCGGAGTCTCTCATTCACTGGTGTATGTATTAGAACCAGGACGTTTTCGTTTACCGCGTGATGGTTATGAAGCCGAGGTTATGGCCAACGAGGAAGTCACCACATCTCTTTTCCCTCACACGGTTCAGGCACGGATTATTTTGTCGCATATTCGCCCAGAAGTATTTTTGGGGCATGCGCGCTCTTTAGATTTAGGGCCACGTCGTTGTGTTGCATTAGGTTATGTTAATCAAGGCGGAACTTTAGATTCCGACGGATTATTATTTGCTAATCGTTGCACTTGGGCTGATGCATTAATGACGTTGGCGAGAATTTCTAATCATAAGGCAGATGATTGGTTAAGCCATGAAGAGCAAGCAGCTATACGAGGTGAAGGTGATCCATATGCCGTTATTCGTGATCCGTATCCAGCTCAGTAATGGCTGGATATGAATAACGAGGAGGCTAACGCTTTACCCCCGAATGGCTGTGCCAACGGGCAACGCTTCAAACCAGTCCAAAAATTCATGGACAAAAGGCGGCTTAAATAAGCGCCCATGCTGTGGTGCCATAATATTAATATCAAGACCGCGCACCCGACGAATCCAATCTAACTTAGCTTCGTTAGAGGGCATCCAGCGTTGGTGAAATTTACGCATTTTCGGTGCGTGACGCTCCATTGAATCTACCCATAAAGGCGCATCATTTTCTTCGAGTGCTGCGCCGACATCGCCACTCATTAAAATTTGCGCTTTCGGATCCCATACATGGAAGTTTCCCGATGAATGTAAATAATGAGCAGGTATAAATTGTAGTTGAATATTGCCCAAGGTGATCGTCATTCCCTCATCAGGAATACCGCAATATTCAATGCGCTCCATGCCAAAATGACGAATAAATCCTTCCCATAACCACGGCGAATATAGTTTTGCATCCGGCAGAGCTTGATCCCATAAACCCAGCGACGAAATAATATCGGGGTCTTGGTGCGAGGCGAATAAATGCGTTATTTGATCGGCAGGAGCGAACTTCAATACCGACGACAGCATAGGCGCGAATAACTCAATACCGCCGGGATCAAGCAGCATAGTGTGTTTGCCGCTTTGAATTAAATATTGGTTGGTATCAATAATCCCTTGGGGCTTTTTGGGATCTCGGCCAAACATGATCCAGCGGTGGTCGCCATCTTCATATAGTGTGGTTGCAAGCATTAGGCTCTCCTTCCTTTGTTGCTTTGGCTGAGTAGTGCATTTGCCTTGGTTAAGTGAGCGCCAATTTGTCCGGCAGTTGCGCGAATAGTATCGGCTATCACCTCCAGTTGACGGCGAAATTCGCCCGCTGAAGATGCCTCAACGTGACTAGACGTCGCGATGAGGTTGGCCGTGCGAATTTGTTTACGGCTTTCTTCCAGTTGATCCGTTAGTAAGCTAATGCCTTTTTGTAGCTCAATTGAAAGCGCAAGCTGCTTCGCTTTGCATTCATTAATACTGACGGTCAGTGAGTTTTGATAACGGCTGTTTTGGGTACATACCCAATCGAAATGCTTGCTAGCCATATCGGCGCGCCAAGCGTTGACGGCTTGCTGCGACAAGTGTTCGGCCAGTACATTAATATTTTGCGATTGGCGAATAATAGTGCTGGCCAATTCTTCAATAAAATCTGTGATTGCACGGAATCCGACCGTACGAGAACCCGCTCGTACGGCAAGTGCACGGGCATTTTTGGCGGTTAGCGCCAATCCTCGCGCTTCCAGCATGGCCTGATGCAATTCTGCTGAAATTGCTGCGGCAGTAATAAAAACAGGTGCGGACACAGTCCCTCCTTTGACAAGCGTCTTGCTGTCGGTGGTAGCAGTATAGGAGTCATTTCAAGGTTGCGCTTAGCGTGACGAAATTTCTGTACCCGCAGCATGGGTTTTTAGCCAACCACGAATGCGACGTGTCGCAAGATCACTATTGTTGGCCGCTGTGGGCAAGATGATCTGTTGATACTTGCGCATGTGTTTATGGGCCATAGCGCCGGCGCGTTGTTGTAACTGAAATGGCGTTTCGCGATTATCGGCGGTTACTAGGTCAAGCATAGGAATGTTTAAGCCTTCGAGACGCTGGTTTAGTTGGATACGACTTAAACGATGCTCGCGCGCATCCACCATAATGAGGGTGATGCCTTTGGCATTGTTCGAATCACGTTGCTGTTGCTGCACATAATCAGCCGCCCAAGGTGCGCTTTCACCCGAAGCAATAACGACAATATTGAGCTGACCGCGTTGATTTAAAAAATTAATCCCGGCTTGGATTTGTTCGCGCACTTGCTGTCGATAGCGGTCATCGGCGCTGGGTTCTGTTGTCACATCATCTTCAACTGGCGTTGCCGACTGTGGTAAGGCCGGCAGACGTTCTAGCCGGGGCAGTGGCGCATTGTTCTCAGCCGCTAAGTCTTGCGGTGTGGTATCCAGTTCATCGCTTTTACTGATCCCTGCTGAATCTATGAGATCGGGTTTTATTTGTGGATTTGCCGTTGTGTCAGTTGCGCTGGTGGCTGGGGATTCGCTGGCTCCAGCGTCGCTATTCTCATCCTCTACAACAGCAGTCGTTTCGCTACTAGTTGCAGAGTACTCACTACGGGACGGTATGGCGGGGTTGGGTGTCATCGGCATTTCAATGGCTAAGGTATTCCAGCCGTAGTCAGGTAACTGCTCTCGCAAGGGTGTAATCAGGGTGGGCCATTGGCCGTGCTGATCGATATCGTGAAGTATCAGTATGCCACCCTGAGCTTTGCCGTTGCGTTCGGGTAAATAGAGTCCATAAAAGGATCGCTCGCCAGCTACTAGCATGACGGCTTCGTTATCTCGTTGGTATAAGGATAAGTAAGAAAGAACACTGCGATGCCGGTTGGCATCGGGATAGGGAATGACGCGCATGCTGGCGGGTGTTGCCGCTGTTTCGTCTTCTTTCGGCAATGTTTCACCGTCGCTAGTCGAGTCATTATTGGTTGCGTCTGTTGTGGTATCGCTCGCAGCGGTTTCCGCCGCGTAACTTCGTTGAGACACGCAGGTTCCCGCTATTAGCAGGGCGAATAGGGCTGCTAACACCAAGCAAGTAGGCTTTCGGTTGATATTATTCATCGCAGACATAGGGCGATATTCCACTTAAAACTGAGCTAGATGTTTGTACTCAGCAAGAAGTGTTCCTACGACGGCGGTAGTGTGTCTGACGTCAAGGCATTACAATGCCCCCAACGCTCAGTTATCGAAAGGTTTGCCCTCATGAAGGAATGCTTGATTGCTCCGTCTATTTTATCTGCGGATTTTGCGCGCTTAGGCGAAGAAGTAGAAAACGTATTAGCCGCGGGTGCGGATGTGGTTCATTTCGACGTTATGGATAACCATTATGTCCCTAACCTTACCATCGGACCTATGGTCTGTAAGGCGTTGCGGAATCATGGCATTACCGCACCGATTGATGTGCATTTGATGGTCAAGCCAGTCGATCAGATGATTGGCGATTTTGCCGAAGCCGGCGCGACCTATATTACTTTCCACCCTGAAGCCTCAGAGCATATTGATCGTAGCTTGCAGTTGATTAAAGCGGCGGGTTGTAAGGCGGGCTTAGTATTTAATCCAGCAACGCCGCTGCATTATATGGACTACGTCATGGATAAGCTCGATGTGGTGCTGCTGATGTCGGTTAACCCGGGCTTTGGTGGTCAGTCATTTATCCCTAATACGTTAGATAAATTACGTGAAGCGCGTGCGAAAATTGATGCGTCGGGTTTCGATATTCGTTTAGAAATTGATGGTGGTGTTAAGGTAGATAATATCGCCGAAATTTATGCGGCCGGTGCCGATATGTTTGTTGCCGGTTCTGCGATTTTTAATGCGCCGGATTATAAAACCGTGATTGATAAAATGCGCTCCGAGATCGCCAGCGTTAATGCCTGATCGCGATTTTTCCGTCCAATGGAATAGCGCTGTTCGTCAGCGCTTTGGCGATACTGGCCCTGAACTAGTGCTGCTGGATCTGGATGGCACCTTAATTGATAGCGTGCCTGACTTAGCGGCGGCGGTGGATACTATGCTGGCGGCTTTGGGGCGAGAGCCTGCAGGTCAACAACAAGTAAGCCATTGGATTGGTAACGGTGCTGATATGCTGATTCGACGTGCACTCAGTTGGGGTGACGAAGATGCCGCTAATGCATTGACGGCCAGTGAACTACAGACCCCACGTCAGTTATTTGATACAGCCTATTTATCCACCTTGCATCAAGCTACAGGTGTTTTTCCTGGTGTCTCGGGCTGGTTAGAGCGTGTTACGACGCCGAAGATTTTAATCACCAATAAACCGCGTTTATTTACCGTACCGCTCATTGATTCACTGGGTTGGACGGGGCATTTTGTGAGGCTGATTTGTGGCGATGACTTCAGCGAAAAAAAACCTTCACCAATGCCGCTATTCAAAGCCTGTGAATTTGCTGATGTGAACCCGAGTAATGCACTGATGATTGGCGACTCACGCCATGATATTGGAGCGGCTAAAGCCGCAGCTATTTGTTCTGCTGCCGTCACTTATGGTTACAACCACGGCGATGATATTGCGCTTAGCCACCCTGATTATTTACTGAATAGCCTGTTCGATTTAATGGAGCCAAAGAATGCCTGAATGGTTTAATCAGTACCCAAGTCAGATCGTTATTGCCTTGCTGGCGTTAGGATTTATTGCGGCTGGTGGCTTAGGTTATCTGCTGCGTGGTCGCAAGGTTGCGCGCCTGAGTGAAGAATTTCAGAGGGTGCAGCAAGCTTTAATGCAAACTCAGCAAGAATATCAACAAGAACAAGAAAGATATCAAGTATTACAGCAAGCGTCGCAGCAACAATTGGCGCAACTGCAAAGTTATCAAGTGGAAGAAGCGCGTCAGCAAGAGCGAGTAATAGCCCAGCAGCAGCAATTAGCACAGCAACAAGCGAAATTAGAGCAGTTAGAGCACACTCTACGTGACATTCAGCAGCAGTTGCAGCAAAGCCAAACGCAATTGGCGACCGAACAAGAAACTCGTCTGCAACAACAACAGCATGCTGAAGAAAAGTTAGCCCTGTTGCAAAGTAATAAAGAAGAGATGTTGAAAGAGTTCGAATTGCTTAGCCAAAAAATCTTCGAGCAAAAAACCAAACAATTCACCGAGCAAAATCGCGTCGGTTTGGATACGGTATTAACACCGTTTAAAGAGCAGCTCGAAGGGCTAAAAAAGAAAGTCGAAGATGTACATATAGACGACGTACGTGATCGCACGACGTTAAAAGCACAAATTACCGAGCTGCATCAGCTTAATAAGCAGATGACCACAGAAGCTCATGCATTGACGACGGCTCTACGTGGCGAGAAAAAGACTCAAGGTAATTGGGGGGAGATGGTACTTGAACGAGTACTAGAGCGTTCTGGTTTACGCGCGGGTGAAGAGTATCAGCGTGAGCAGAGTATGCAAAATGATGAAGGCCAACGCTTTCGCCCGGATGTGATTATTAACTTACCAGAAGGTAAGCACATCGTTATCGACTCTAAAGTCTCGCTGAATGCCTACACCGATTATGTCGCCGCTGAAACTGATGAGGCGCGAACACTTGCGGCGCGCCGTCATACTGATGCCATTCGCAACCATATTCGTAGTTTGAGTGAAAAAGCCTATCAACAGCTGGAAGGTATCAACTCGCCAGACTTTGTCTTCTTATTTATGCCGATTGAACCCGCCTTTATGTTGGCGTTTCAGCATGATGAAAGTCTATTCAATGATGCGTTTGAGCGTCGTATCGTGGTGGTTACCCCCACGACCTTGTTGGCGACGCTGCGCACGGTTGCCAGTATTTGGGCGATAGAACGCCGTAACAAGAGTACCGAGAAACTGGCAGAGCAAGCGGGCAAGATATATGACAAGCTAACCATTGTCGTTGATCGCATGGAAACCTTAGGTAAACAGCTGAATACGGCACAAGGCACTTGGGATAGCGCTTGGAATTCTTTAAAAACGGGACGTGGTAATCTGTTTAGCCAAGCGGATCAGTTTTTGAAGTTGGGTGTTCGGGTTAAGAAAGAGTTGGCCAAAAACCTCGTGGAAGAAGCCAATGACGAGCATGATTTACACGAATCTATGCGTCTTAAACCTCTTGTAGTGGACAGTGATGAGTGATCATCGACAGTTAAACGGTTTTGTTACTACCAACAACGGCGTCCAATAATTCGTGTCCTAGTTGGCATGATCATCCTTTGTCCTAATAGGCCTTTTGTAGCCATTTGTAACCTTACACTAGCAGGGCTGGCGCTCTTTCAGTAAGCGACTAGAATAAAAAGCACACATATTCTCACATTTGTGCAGTTTGAGATGAGAACGTCTGTTACATGCTGTCTCACTACTGGATCTAATTCGCACACATTCATATGGATATATCGCCCCCATCACAGCAGGCTTTAAAGTTAAATTGGCAAGCGTTCCAGAATCTAGGCGCTAGAGCTTTGGCTTTGCTGGTGCTGGCGGTTGCTGCTGCGGTATTACTCGGCTGGATTGCTGCTATTCCGACGATTACTCGATTTGCTGATGATTTTCCCGCCATGGTGTTCAATACCGCGCTGTTTTTCGCTTTATTGAGCTTAGGTTTGATATGCGATCGCCATGTCGTCTTTGGTTTTTGTAGCAAAATAACGGGGACTATTGTTTTCGTTTTATCCGCGCTGACCCTGCTGCAATACTGGCTTGATATGTCATTCGGTATTGATGAATGGTTTTGGTCGGATGACTCAGTCGATCCTTTGTCTTTACGCTCGTCTCCGTCGACCTGCTGGACCTTCATGCTGTTATCAGGGTTGATGATGGTCGGGAGTATTCTTAGACGTCATTCTCACAATCTGGTCATCGCCTTAATTATTTTGGGTGCTCTTACCCCAACCACTGGGGTCGTTATATATATTTATGATTATTCTGACTTAGCCAAAGTTGACGCCTTTTCGACCATGGCGATCCACACGAGTGTGTCGTTCATCTTGTTGTATATGGCGGTTGCTATGGGAGTAGGGCGCCGTAATGGAGCCGATCATTATCCCGATGATGGTCCGGGTTTTCGCCAGTTTAGACGTCTCATCTTGCCAACCTTATTTATCCCATTAGGTACGGGAGCTGTCTTGCATCAACTGGTTAATCAAGAGTATTTAACAGCATCATTTGGTTTGGCCATCATGGCGTCTGGTTTTTGCCTGACCATTGTTTCTGTTCTTTTATGGAACTCGCGGCGCGAAGACGAGTGGTTTGATTCCATTAATCAAGAAATTGAAGCGCGCGTGGGGGCGCAATCTCAATTAACTATGCTGCTAGATACTATATCTAAAGGCGTATTATTCGTGGGGAGAGACGGCAAAATTAAGTTAGCTAACGACGGTGCCTCGCAATTATTTGAATTCCCTGTTGAGTATTTGCAAGGGCGACACATACGTGAGCTACTTGCATCATCCGCCCATGAAAGTTTTGATAAACATTTCGATCATTTTATAAATTGCCAAAATCGTACGCATTACACCCATCAGCCTTTTCGTATCAGCGCCCGCAATGCCAGTGGTGATGAATTTCCTGTTCTTGCCAGTGTTGGTTATCTCTCTGAAGCGAAAGACAATGGTTTTGGTGTTTTGCTCCTCAACGGCGAGATGATTGAGCGGCAAATGGAACAGCTGCGTCATAAAGTTCGTACCGACCATCTTACTCTTGTGGGTAATCGCAGTAGCTTTGATGCTCGAATGGATGAACTAAATGCTTATGGAGCAAGGTCTGAACAAGCGGTAGCATTAATCATGGTTGATATCGATCATTTTAAGAAAGTGAATGATCGTTTTGGTCATGCTGCTGGTGATTCTATCCTCAGTGATTTTGCCCGAGAGGTTGAGGATAGCTTACGTTATTCCGACTCCTTATATCGCTACGGCGGTGAAGAGTTCGTGATCGTTACCATTGGCGCGTCTTTGCCTCATGTTCGCATGCTGGCAGAACGTATCCGCATGCGCGTAGAAAGCTATCCATTCCCATACAAGACCAAAACAATTCATATTACGTGTAGCTTAGGTGTGGCTGTCCGCTTGCCTGAAGAAACGTTAGAGCATTGTTTAGAGCGTGCCGACAATAGCTTATTTGTGGCTAAAAATACCGGTCGCAATCGTGTCGTTGTTAATGAACGCCATGATATGAATTGAGTGGCATCCGTTCGCCAGTTCTGGTTGTCGCACTGTGCTTGGGCTAGAATGTCGCACTTTTGTACAGCTAGGCTGACCTATGAGCGAACGCGATAACATCTATCAAGCACCGCACGGCAAAGTAGCAGACTTTGCCTTTGATGCCGCGGTCGCGCGCGTGTTTCCCGATATGATTCGTCGTTCTGTGCCCGGTTATGCCGAAACCGTTGCTATGTCTGGGGTTATCGCCGGTCAATATGCGCAAGCTAACTCCAACTTGTATGATCTAGGCTGCTCTCTTGGCGCCGTTACATTGGCGATGCGTCATGGTGTGCGAGCCACAAATTGCCAGATCATAGGTATTGATAATTCGGCATCCATGTTAGAGCGTGCCGAGCATTATTTAGCCTTAGATGACGCGCATGTACCGGTCCGTTTTGTTTGTGCGGATATTTGTAATTATCCACTCGAAAATGCCTCGGTTACCGCGTTAAATTTCGTCTTGCAATTTATTCCGTTAGAGCACCGCCTAGAATTATTAAAAGATATTGCCGCTGCAACTTTACCTGGCGGTGCATTAATCTTGTCTGAAAAACTGGCTTTTGACGTCAATGAGCAACCGGTGCAGGATGCTCTGCATTTAGATTTTAAACGCGCCAATGGTTATTCTGATTTGGAAATTGCGCAGAAACGCAGTGCCATTGATAACGTATTGATTCCGGAAACCGAAGATGTGCATATTCAGCGTTTAAAAGCCGCTGGTTTTTCTCAGGTCATTCGTTGGTATCAGTGTTTTAATTTTGCCTCATTTTTAGCGATTAAATAATTTATTATGAACCCCGATATACTGACAGCTGATATAGCGAGCTCTGAGTCTTTATTGCCTTGGTTTGACGAATTACGTTCCTTTTTAAATGAAGGTAAGTTTGCGCCTTGGGGAGCTGTTGTTGAACAACAATTGCAAGGTGTATTGCACGACAATGAACACGGTGATCAGCGTCGTTGGTTAGATGCCTTGTACTCCTTGCCTGACTTGGAACAAGTGAATTGCGATTTAACGGCGCATGATTTGGCTCTGACGAGTACTAATATTTCCAATGAACAACAAGCGGCGGTTTTAGCCGCGGTGCAAGGGCTGATTCCTTGGCGCAAAGGCCCATTTCAATTCTTTGATACACACATAGAAACTGAATGGCGCTCCGATTGGAAATGGGATCGTGTAGCACCACATTTATCGCCATTGCATGGACGTGTGGTGCTCGACGTGGGTTGTGGTTCGGGTTACCACATGTGGCGCATGTTAGGTGACGGCGCTGCGCGCGTGATTGGTGTTGACCCATCGCGGTTATTTTTAATGCAGTTCCAAGCGGTAAAAAAATACGCTGAAGTGGCATTGGGTAAACTTCCGGCTGACTTATTGCCGTTAAAAATGGAAGACGTGCCGCCACGATTAAAAGCCTTTGATACGGTATTTTCGATGGGTGTTTTATATCATCGTAAATCGCCGATTGATCATCTGCAGGAGTTGCGCGATACCTTGCGTCCCGGCGGTGAGTTGGTATTGGAAACGTTAGTCATTGATGGTCCTTTAGGTGAAGTACTAATGCCCGAAGACCGTTACGCCATGATGCGTAATGTGTGGTTTTTACCTTCGCCTGAAACTCTGCTGTTGTGGTGTCGTCGAGTAGGTTTCAAGAATGCGCGCATCGTCGATTTGAACCAAACATCGCTGCAGGAACAACGTTCCACTGATTGGATGACGTTTAATTCGCTAAAGGATTTTCTCGATCCTAGTGATATCAACAAGACTGCTGAAGGCTATCCGGCACCGCTGCGTGCAGTGGTGATTGCGGAAGCTTAGCTAGCTATCGATTCTTTCCTGCAAGGCCGCAAAAAACGCGGCTCTGTCGCGCTCACGTTTCACATCCTCGAATACCTGAGCTAGCTCCGCAGATTGGATTGAAAAGTAATGCAGCCATTGCTTCATTCGATCCACTAACTGCTTATCGGTAATATCCGGTAGTTTGGTTGCCAATAAAGGCAGTAGCGCTAAATGTTGCTGCCATGTCATAGGCACATGATCTGGCTGCTTAATGCGCAGGGCCAAATCGGGTGTCGAAACTAACCCACGGCCAATCATGAGTACATCGGAGCCACTTTCCTGTTGGCACTGTGCGGCTTGGGCGGGTGTCCATATTTCGCCATTGGCGAGCACAGGGATGGTAACTACATCTTTTATCTGTTTAATCCAATCCCAGTAGGCCGGTGGTTTGTAGCCTTCGGTTTTGGTGCGCGCATGCACGGTGAGCCACTGGATGCCGCCACTAGCGAGAGCCTGAGCATTTTCTATTGCTAAGGTTTTGTCGTTAAAGCCTAAGCGCATTTTGGCACTGACGGGGATGTGGCTAGGAACCGCCGCACGGACTTGGGTTGCAATGCGGTGTAGCAAATCGGGGAATTGCAGTAATACTGCGCCACCCATGCTGCGATTGACGGTTTTAGCAGGGCAACCAAAATTTAAATCAATGGCGGGAGCACCTAGGCTCGCTGCAACGGCGGCATTTGCAGCCATCACTTCGGGATCGCTGCCCAATAGCTGCACATGTACCGGAGTTCCCGCCAATGTCTTACCGCCATTGTGCAGTTCCGGGCAAAGACGATAGTAAACTTTTGCTGGCAGTACTTGGGTTGTAATGCGAATGAATTCAGTCACACAGTGATCTATGCCGCCAACAGCGGTTAACAACTCACGAAATTCGCCATCCATAAGGCCTTCCATCGGCGCTAGCGCAATGTAAGGTCGATTTTGTACGGAAAAGGGGAGTGTGCCATTAAACATGGTGGTACGTATTACAAGTGGAGGCTCGCGAGTATACGCATCCGAGTGCTTTATCGCTAGCCGCGTACACTTCCAAGCGCTACAACCATGCGCTTTGGTCTTATTATGGCAGTTGCTTTAAATTGGTCTTTTCAGTAATCTACGGCGGCTTGTCGGCCCTATTGGCAGGGTTTTTTGTGCCCTGATGAAAAGACTAGAACAAGTATAAACATGACATCATAAGGAGCCCCCTGCATGTCTGAGCCTAGCCTCGTCTCACAGGGTTTGGAGCTGATGATCTTCGGTATGGGCGTGGTATTCGTCTTTTTGACGATGCTGGTGTTCGTAACGGGATTCATGTCCAAGCTGGTAACTAAACTTACGCCTGAGCCTGTCATCGTTCCCGCTAAAGTGGTAACTAAGAAGCAGTCAGGAGTAGATCCGCAATTGTTGAAAGTACTTTCAGCTGCGGTAAAAGAGCATCGCGCGCGCCAAAAGTAGCACGCGGTATATAACAACCCATACGTTTACAACGTTAACGGAAGAAAAGGCCATCATCCATGTCCGATTCTAAGAAACCTTTAGGTATCACAGACGTCGTTCTTCGCGACGCACACCAGTCTATTCTGGCCACCCGCATGCGTATTGACGACATGCTTCCTATAGCTGCCAAACTCGATCAAGTAGGCTACTGGTCACTTGAGTCTTGGGGCGGTGCAACGTTTGACTCTTGCATACGCTACCTCGGTGAAGATCCATGGGATCGTATCCGTGAGTTTAAAAAGGCAATGCCAAAAACTAAGCAGCAAATGTTGCTTCGTGGTCAGAACCTGCTGGGCTATCGTCACTACGCTGACGATGTTGTGGAGAAATTCGTAGAACGTGCTGCTACCAATGGTGTAGACGTATTTCGCGTGTTCGATGCAATGAACGATCCGCGCAATCTTGAAACTGCTCTTAAAGCAGTTAAAAAGAACGGCGGTCATGCACAAGCGACCTTGTCTTATACCACTAGCCCAGTTCATACGCTGGAAGCATGGGTAAGCTTGGCAAAACAAATTGAAGATATGGGTGCAGACTCCATTGCTATTAAAGATATGGCTGGTGTACTGACTCCATATAATGCATATGAATTGGTTTCTCGCCTTAAGGCTCAGACCGACCTTGAAGTTCAGTTGCACGCACATGCGACGGCTGGCTTGTCTGATATGACTATTCTGAAAGCCGTTGAAGCCGGTATTGACCGTGTTGATACTGCCATCTCCTCAATGTCGATGACTTATGGTCACACGGCAACGGAATCGGTTGTTGCTGCTTTGGCTGGTACTGATCGCGACACAGGGATCGACCTGTTGTTGCTAGAGGAAATTGCTGCTTACTTCCGTGAAGTTCGTAAGAAGTATTCTAAGTTTGAAGGTGCTCTACGCGGCACTGATTCTCGTATCTTGGTTGCTCAAGTACCAGGCGGTATGTTGACCAACATGGAAAACCAACTGCGCGAGCAGGGTGCTTCTGACAAGTTCGACGAAGTATTGAAAGAAATCCCGCGCGTGCGTGAAGATCTTGGTTTTATTCCTCTAGTAACGCCTACTTCTCAGATCGTTGGTACTCAAGCAGTACTGAACGTTTTGACGGGTGAGCGTTACAAGTCGATCTCAAAAGAAACTCAAGGCATCCTGAAAGGTGAATACGGTGCGGCTCCTGCGCCTATGAATGCCGAGTTACAAGCTCGCGTTCTGGATGGGAAAGAAGCCATCACGTGTCGTCCAGCCGATTTGATCGATGCTGAAATGGATCAAGTGTTAGCAGACGTTAAGAAACTGGCTGAAGAGAAAGGCTTCAAGTTGGCTGAAAATGCCATCGATGACGCGCTGACTCTGGCTATGTTCCCGCAGGTTGCGCCAAAGTTCTTGGCCAATCGTGGTAATCCAGATGCGTTCGAACCAGCACCAAGTGCTGCAGGTGCTGATACCTACACGATCAACATTGATGGCAACGAGTACGTTGTTAAAGTTAATGAAGGTGGTGATGTTACAAATCTTGCTCCGGTGAATGGCGCACCTATGTCTATAGGTGGTGCTTCTTCAACGGCTGCACCTGTTGCTGCGGGTGGCGGTGATCCAATTACTTCGCCATTGGCAGGTAATATTTGGAAGGTATTGGTTCAGCCAGGTGATGAAGTTGCAGAAGGCGACGTCGTACTGATTCTGGAAGCCATGAAAATGGAAACTGAGATTCGCGCACCGAAAGACGGCACCATTGGCAGTGTTTCTGCCAAAGAAGGTACGGCCGTTAAAGTGGGCGACACTCTGTATACCCTAGGTTAAGGAGCTGTCATGCATAGTTTGATTAACCTTTGGCACGACACTGGTTTATACCAGATGGAGCTAGGGCAACTAGCAATGCTTTGCATTGGTTGTGTGCTGCTGTTTTTAGCTATCCATCCTAAGTTCCAGTTCGAGCCTTTGCTGTTGTTGCCGATTGCGATTGGTACCATTTTCGTAAACATCCCTGGTGCTGACTTTTATGCTGGCCCAGTGATCGCTGCGGATGGTCACCTCGATACTCCGGCAGGTTTGTTGTATTACATTTACCACGCAGGTATTGAAACCGGTTTATTCCCACTACTCATTTTCATGGGTGTTGGTGCAATGACGGATTTTGGTCCTTTGCTGGCTAATCCAAAAACCTTATTGCTCGGCGCTGCTGCACAGTTTGGTATTTTCGGTACCTTGTTTGGTGCGGCCTTCTTCACTGATATTGGTGTGATGGACTTCTCCCTGCAGCAAGCGTCCGCTATCGGTATTATCGGTGGTGCTGACGGCCCAACCTCGATCTTTATTGCATCTAAGTTGGCTCCTGAGCTATTGGGTGCAATTGCGGTTGCTGCATACTCTTACATGGCATTGGTGCCTATGATTCAGCCACCAATCATGAAAGCGTTGACGACCGAATCTGAACGTAAGATCAAAATGAGTCAGCTGCGCGAAGTGAGTAAGGGTGAGAAAATTATCTTCCCGATTACTTTGCTGGTACTAGTTGCCTTGTTGTTACCATCAGCTGCGCCCCTTTTGGGTATGTTCTGTTTTGGTAACTTGATGAAAGAGTCGGGTGTTGTTGATCGTTTGAGCGATACAGCGCAAAACGCCTTGATCAACATTGTGACTATTTTCTTAGGCTTGGGTGTTGGTTCGAAAATGAGCGCTGATAAGTTCTTAAACTTCGATACCTTAAGCATCTTGATTCTAGGCATGGTTGCCTTCTGCATGGGTACTGCCGCAGGCGTTATCATGGCGAAGATCATGAACAAGTTCTCGAAAGATCCTATCAACCCATTGATTGGTTCTGCGGGTGTATCGGCGGTGCCGATGGCGGCTCGTGTATCGAACAAAGTGGGCTTGGAAGCGAACCCTCAGAACTTCCTACTGATGCACGCTATGGGCCCTAACGTGGCAGGTGTGATTGGTTCGGCAGTAGCTGCAGGTGTGATGATTAGCTACTTCGGTTAATTGTTAGCGCGATGGAAAAACGGCTCACTTAGTGGGCCGTTTTTTTTATCCTCCAATGATATCGCGAGCTTGGATTTTGATCGTAGGAGCGGGTGTAGTGAACAGAACCCGCGGTAAAATCTAAACACAAATCAAAATCACTGCCGATAAATCGTCTCAATCAAATGCCAGCCAAACCGTGTTTTGATAGGCCCTTGTACTTTCAATACGGGCCCTTCAAACACGGCTTCATCAAACGCTCGTACCATATCGCCGCGGCTAAACTCGCCTAGCGAGCCGCCGTTCTTTTTAGAAGGGCAGGTTGAATACTTGCGTGCTAGCTTGTCGAAGTCTTCGCCTTCTTTAAGTCGTTTGAGCAAGGCGTTTGCTTCATCTACCGTTTTAACCAGAATGTGACGAGCACAGGCACGACGAGCCATAGTAATCTCCGAGTCAGTTTAATTGAGGTATTATACCTGCCAATGGCTTATATCGTGTCTTGAAAACACGCCACTTCATACCGATATAGTCTATACCCCTTGCAGGAGTTGCTTCATGTTATTGCTGATCGCTGTTTGTGCAGTATTTGCCGTTCTCTATTTAGGTTGGAGTCGGCAGCAGCGAGCACGTTCGTTAGCGTTGACCCGAGTAAAGCGCCAGTGCGAAACGGATGCTTTGCAGTTACTGGACGATACGTTAATTCTAGAAAGTATGCGGTTTAAATGGCGCAAAGATAATACGCCAGTGTTATGTCGCTGCTATGCGTTTGAGTTTACTTCTACCGGTGACGAACGTTACGCCGGTTATATCCAGCTAGAGGGATACCGCGTTGCTTCGTTACAGCTTATGCCACATCGAGTTCAATAGAAGTGAACGCGACTAATTACCGGAGAATATGATGGTAGTACATCAGCCAGAGCAGACTCGTTTCATTATCGAACAAGATGGACACACCTGTTTACTTGAGTATGCGCTTGAGGGGCAGAATATTAATTTTACCCATACGTATGTACCTTTCCGTTTGCGCGGCAAAGGTTTAGCAGAGCAACTAGTTGAAGTAGGACTGGCTTGGGCTAATGCTGAGCAATTGAACGTTAAAGCAAGTTGCTGGTACGTTGCTAAGTTTTTACCTCAATAGAATTAATCGTAATCTTTTATTTTATGCCGATTAAAATATTGCAAGGTATGTTATTACTCGATCAATTATTAACGTTGTAACTGTATAAATTCTAAAATCCAAGCACCGATATCATCAGCGTCTGTCGGCTGATCTAAACTCGAAAATCCTGCATCTAAAATCTCATCGCCGATAGCTGCGCGCCGGCGCTCTAGTAAGCGTACAAAGTATTCAGCGGTAAACTCTGGGTGACCCTGAAAAGTTAATACGCGGTCGTCGATAAAAAAAGAAGCGTTATTGCAAAAACGACTTCCAGCTAGACGTTTCGCTTTTGGGGGTAATTGTTCTACTTGATCTTGATGACTATAAATAAGGCGCATATGACTGCGTTGGTCGTTTAGCCAAGCAGGACGGTGTTCTATGGTTGTCATATGTACTCCAACGCCCCATCCTTTGCTGCTTTTTTGAGCGTAGCCGCCTAGGCTATGAGCAATAATTTGATGGCCAAAACAAATCCCAATTAGGGGAGCACCTTTATCGTGAGCTGCTTTGATCCACTTACTCAGTGGCTCAATCCATCGTTCGTTATCGTACACGCCCGTTTTGGAACCAGTAATTAAATACGCATCACACTCGTCGAAGGTTTGTGGTAATTCACCTTGCTTAACCCGATAGTGACGGTACTGAAGCTCGTGAGAACTTGACGGCAGTCGATTAAAAAAATGCCGAAACATGGTGCCGTAACTCTTATAGTCTTCTAGAAGGTCAGAATATAGGTCGTCTGTTTCTAACAGGCCAAGGTACTTCATAGTCATTAATGCAGCGTGTCGTCTGTTGAGTGTTGATGGTTAGGTGGATTGTTCTTCCGCAGCGGAGTGAGAATATCCTCTAATCCATGAATTTTTAATTCTAGCGCAAGTGCTAGGAGTTGGCCCAGCTGTCCTTGAGGGAAGCCCTTATTATTCATCCAGAGTAGGTATTCTTCCGGAATATCCATTAGGACACGACCTTGATACTTGCCGAAGGGCATTGTCGTTGTGATCAGTAATAGCAGATCATTCTTATCAAACACAGTTCGTCACCCTTGATAGTTGCCTACCATGATGAGGTGGGCCGGCTGCTCAAGCAAGCCAAAATTACTAGTAAATATCGACCTTACAGGATAACTTATGTCGCAAATTGACATTATTGGTGAGAAAATTGTGCCTATTTTTATAATTGTCATTATGGATGGTCTACACTGTTTTTCTACGACAATGATGCATCGTGGCAAAGTGCCATCTAGTTTTCCCCGAGTTGTATAAGGGTTTGTGAGGTCGGCACTTGAGTAAAATAGCCCCCGTTGGCGAGTGTGAGATTCGTGGAGTAGTTGCATGAATGCCGTTAAACCGGTTTTAGATTCTTCTTTTGTTAGTGAAGGGTGGTCTCGGATTGAGCGTGAAGCAGAAGAAGGAATTTCACTAGGTGTCGTTCGTTCAGCAAGTGGTGAAATCCGTCTAGAGACAATTTTAGAACGTTGCTTACGTGTTTTTTTAACCACACGAACAGAAACGTTACATGCGGATATCGAAGGTGCGCTGCTTCATATTGCTCGTTATTTGAAGGCGCGGAGCGCATTGGTTTTCGTTGCTGATGATGGTGACTCTGTTTCTGAATTATTGGTTAGTATCGGTGCAAAAGGCGTTGAGGAGCTGCCACAACTTCTCAACAGCTATTGGCGTAATGATTTAAATACGGAACGGCACTATGAAATGGGCGGTTCGAAAGTCCTTAGACGTGCGGCAGCGATACCTGCAGATGTAGAATTACTAAACCTTTTAGACTCTGATAATGCGATTTTGCTGCCGGTTAGTGATCAGGATGGAGCGGTCGGCTTTCTGTTAATTAGCTTTGAACAAACGCAACCTCCACTCAGTAATCGTCGACAAGCCTTGTTGGCGACTTTTGCTCAGCTTTGTTTTTTAGTTCAAGATCGTCTCACTATGATGAGTCAGCTGGAATACAGGGAGCAATTATTAAGACAAACAGAACGCTTGGCTAACATTGGTAGTTGGCAAGATGATGTGTTGAACGATGTCATTGTTATTACGCCCCAAGCTGCGGTGATTTTTGAACAAGAAGAAACGTTAACAACGGTGAGTTTGTCTCGGTTTTTTGAATATGTGCATCCTGATGATAGTGAGCGTGTAGCGCAAACTTTAACTGAGAGTATGCAGCAGCATAAACCGTCCGACATGATATACCGAATCGTCACTGAATCTGGCACGGTGAAAGTTATACATGGTCGTGCCGAAGTTATTGTTGATGATAGCGGTAAGTTAGTTGGTCGAGTTGGTTCTATTCAGGATATTACTGAACAACAAGCGAAAGAACACCGCTTACGACAAGCAATGACCGTGTTTGAATCGACGATGGAAGGGGTGGTGATCACCGATTCGCAAAACCGAGTTGAGGCAATTAATCCTGCATTTACTTCCATTACAGGCTTTGAAGAAGCTGATGTCCTTGGCCGATCAATTTCCTTACTAAATTCGGGCCGTCATTCCAAAACCTTTTATGAAGGTATTGCTAGATCCGTCCAGGAACGCGGTTACTGGCGCGGTGAAATTTGGAATCGTCGAAAAAATGGTCAGATTTATCCGCAGTGGCTAACGATTACCGAAGTGAAAGATGCGCAAAACCGTGTCACTAATTATGTCGGTGTTTTTTCCGACATGTCTCGCATCAAAGAATCAGAAGAGCAATTGGAGCACTTATCTAATTATGATTCGCTTACCAATTTACCGAATCGTGCTCTGCTATTAAGCCGTCTTGAAGGGGCTGTTAATGTAGCAACACAGAAGGGGCGTAAAGTCGGTGTTATTGCCATTGACCTCGATCATTTCAAACATATTAATGACAGCCTTGGCCATCCCGCGGGCGACCGTTTGTTGCAGGAATTTGCTCAGCGTATGCGCCAGCGTTTGCGTGATAGCGATACCGTTGCTCGCCAAGGTGGTGATGATTTCGTAGTGGTGTTAGAAAATGTTATTTCTCATGAGCAGGTGAGTAACGTTGCTGACATTATTTTGAATCTATTACGCACACCATTTGATGTTGGCGTCGGCCAAGAGCTTTATATCGGTGCCAGTTTGGGTATTACATTATTTCCAGATCATGGCTCAGATGTGACTCAATTATTGAGTAATGCTGATGTCGCTATGTATCAGGCGAAGCAGCGTGGGCGTAATCATTATCAGTTTTATTCAAATGATATGACTCAAGCGGTATCGGATCGTTTAGAACTTGGCAATCAGTTGCGCGGTGCATTGCAGCACGACAATGAATTACAACTTTATTATCAACCTCAAGTTTGTTTAATTGATGGCCATATTGTGGGCGTTGAAGCCCTAATGCGGTGGCATCATCCACAAGAGGGCATCATTGCGCCAGGTCGTTTTTTACCCGTTGCCGAAGATAATGGCTTAATGCCTGAGTTGGACGGCTGGGCGTTACGTGTGGCCTGTCATCAAATTGCCGTCTGGCAAAATGAAGGCTTCGAACCCATGATCGTTGCGGTGAATATATCCCAGCCAACTTTTGTTGCCGGTGGTTTGGTCGAGCGTTTACGGCGCTTGCTGGACGAAACACAAATCGACCCTCGTTGGCTGGAACTTGAAATTACCGAAGGAGCGTTGCTAGAGCCAAGTACTCAAGTTCTCGATACTATTAATGGGTTAAAAGAGCTTGGAGTGATGTTGGCCGTTGATGATTTTGGTACAGGCTATTCTTCGTTAGCGTATCTGCATCGTTATCGTGTTGATAAATTGAAAATCGACCGTAGTTTTGTACAAAGCGTTGAGGATGAAGATGAAGGTCGCGTCATTACTACAACCATTATTCACATGGCGAAAGGTCTGGGGTTGCAGGTATTAGCGGAAGGAGTGGAAACAGAAGCTCAGTTAAACTTCTTACGTGACAACGGTTGTGAAAGTTACCAAGGATTTTATTTTAGTAAACCCGTGCCTGTAGCAGAGTTAAAGTTAGAAAAAACTAAAGACCATTAAATGGCCTTTAGTTCTTTTTAAGCGGCTTACTCGTAAGTGCAGAAGTAAGCGGTTTGACCAGCCATACGTACTTGAAATTTTACGTTGGCGGCAACTTCGAACGAGTCGCCTTGGTTAAAGGTTGCCCATTCAGCGGCACCAGGCAGCAAAGCATCCATTGAACCTGAAACAACCGTCATTACTTCTTTCTGGCTCGTGCCAAATTCGTAATCGCCCGCTTCCATTACGCCGACAGTGGCCGGTAGAGTCGCGGTTTGCAGAGCGATTGATTTTACTTTGCCGTCAAAATATTCGTTAACTTTCAGCACGATACGTACTCCTATTAAGTGAGGTCGCGATTATACGCATCCTATGGTGCTTTGCAGAGAGGCAGAGTAGGGTTATCACGTAAATATTTCGTTTACATGAAAAAAACCTGAGCAGTGGCGTAAAATTTCCTATATACTTTGCGCCCTTTTGAACAATGATGAGTCGGGCTCACCCGTGTCAGCAGCGTGTTAGCAGAGCTAACCAGTTAGCGGCAAAGCCCTTCCCCGTCTGCACACAGGTGACAATATGACCGATACAATCAGCACAGGCTTCGCAAGCCTGGGCCTTCCTTTTCCTATTCTTCGCACTCTAGAAGAGTTGGGTTACGAAACTCCTTCTGCTATCCAAGAGCACAGTATTCCGCCATTGCTTGAAGGCAAAGACGTACTGGGTATGGCACAAACCGGTACCGGTAAAACGGCCGCGTTCGCATTACCTATCTTGGCTCGCACTCAAGCCGACTTTAAAAGCCCACAAGTATTGGTGTTAGCACCAACCCGTGAATTGGCGCAACAGGTGGCTGAAGCCGTTAAAACCTATAGCCGTCACATGCCGGGCATTGAAGTAACTGCTATCTATGGTGGTGCCGATTACGGCAGCCAGCTACGTGATTTGAAGCGTGGCCCACAATGGGTTGTTGGTACTCCTGGCCGTGTAATGGATCACTTACGTCGCGGTACGTTGAGTTTGGCTGATATTAAAGCCGTTGTTCTAGACGAAGCGGACGAAATGCTGCGCATGGGCTTTATCGACGACGTAAACTGGATTCTGGAACAAACCCCAGCCAGCCGTCAGGTTGCTTTATTCTCTGCGACTATGCCGCGTGAGATTCAGCGTGTTGCTGAAACTCACCTGAATAATCCAGTACAAGTAAAAATCGAAACCAAAACGACGACCAACGATAAAATTCGTCAGCGTTATTGGTTTGTCGGTGGCGCACATAAAAATGATGCGTTATTGCGTATTGCCGAAACCGAAGAATTTGACGCCATGATGGTGTTCGTACGTACCAAGCAAGCAACAGAAGAAGTTGCAGAGTTTATGGTAAGTAACGGCTTTAAATGTTCACCATTAAACGGTGATATTCCACAAGCACAACGCGAAAAAGCGGTAGAACGCTTAAAAGCAGGCCAGTTGGATATTATTGTTGCAACTGACGTTGCCGCTCGTGGTTTGGACGTTGAGCGTATCAGCCACGTTATCAACTACGATATTCCACAAGATACCGAATCCTACGTTCACCGTATTGGTCGTACTGGTCGTGCCGGTCGTAATGGCGAAGCCATTGTATTCGTACGTGGCCGTGAAAAGCGTATGTTGCGTGATATCGAACGTGCGACTCGTCAGCCTATTGAAGAAATGCCACTACCATCGGCAGAAATGGTTAACGAAAAACGTCGTGTTATGTTCCAAGCACGCGTTTTAGATAGCCTGCACCCAGAGAAAAACAAAGTGTATCGCGAAATGATCGAAAAGATCTTAAGTGAACACCCGGTGGATGCGATGGATGTTGCAGCAGCGATTGCTCGCATGGTGCAAGGCGATAAGCCATTGTTCATCGACGAACAAGAAGATGCACGTGCACAAAAACGTGCGCAAGAACAAAATAGCCGTGAATCACGCGACCGCCCAGAACGTGGCGAGCGTCGTGAGCGCAGTGGTGAACGCGAACGTGGTGCTCCACGCAGCAAAATGCCAGCCAGCGCTTCGCCTATGCCATTAAAAGGTAACCCTGATATGGCGATGGCACGTTACATGGTTGGCATTGGCTACGACGATGGCTTGAAGCCAGGTAACCTTGTTGGCGCTATCGCGAACGAAGCCGATTTAGAAAGCCGTTTTATTGGTCACATTGAAATTTTTGAAAATTATTCTGTGATCGATTTACCAGCAGGTATGCCAGAACCAGTGATGAACACCCTGCGTAAAGCACGCGTATGTGGTCGTCCTTTGAGCATCAAGACTTACAAAGAAAGTGACATTCCTGAATCAACAGGTCGCTCTGCTCCACCGCGTCGTGCGGGTGGCTCAGGCAAGCCTGGTGGTGCTGGCGGTCGTGGCAAGCCACGTAGCAGTAATGATTCACGTGGTGATTCACGTCCTCCGCAGCGTAAGCGTCGCGAAGCGTAATTGTTAGTGAATTAAATTAAGCGGTCTTCGGGCCGCTTTTTTTTGGATGCTGTTTATGGTTTTTTAGCTGCTGGCGCAGACGCACGAGACGATATGCTTGAAGCTTGATGAATTCGAAGCGGATTTTTGATTTGTAGGAGCGATTCAACGAACGCTTTTTGTTCGTAGTCGCGATGTAATTTTCCGCGTATTAATTCGTCACTGCTCGCTGGCGCTCCCTGAGTGACTCCTACAGAAAAGAATACATTTTCTATTCATATTGGGCTTGCTCTAGGGAAAAAAACCTACGGCGTTAGCCGCAAAAAACAAAAAAGCCCCGGCGAACCGAGGCAAAGGGCATTGCGGGGTATGTCTAATCCCTAGACATTAATGACTTATCATCCACGGGCGCATAGACGGAAACATTTTATTGCCATCAGCGGTCCACAATAAATTGCTCGGGCGTTTCGGCGCGCAGCCACAACCTTTGTGTTTGCCGTGTGCGGCACGCTCTTGCTTTTCTTTTTCCCGTTCATGAAATTGTGCTGAGGTCATGAAGTCGGGTTCATGTTGCGCTTTTTCATTACGCTCCATGGCTTCTTTTTTCTCTTTAATCATGGCCGCAATATGCGGTGGGATCATCACAACACGCGCAGATAACTGCGCACATTGTGGGCATTTAGCCGGATGATCGTGGTGTTCCATTGACGCAAGTTCTTGGAAAACACCATGCTGAGTGCATTTATAATCGTATAAAGGCATGTTTAATTCCCCTTATTAATCCAAATCAGGCGCTAGTGGAATATCGACCGAGCCGTCGAGGAATTTAGTCGGGCCGTTAGCGTTAGGCTTAATATCGAATTTAAAGATATCGGTTGGTAACCATAGGGTCGCACAAGAGTTCGGTACGTCGACCACGCCGCTAATGTGACCTTGTATCGGTGCACAACCAATAATGGCGTAAGCCTGAGCACGCGAGAATCCGAATAGCTCCATGTAGTTAATGGCGTTCAAACAGGCTTGGCGATACGCAACGGTGGTATCTAAGAAGTGCTGCTTGCCATTTTCGTCAACAGAAATACCTTCGAAGATTAAATAGTCGTCGTACTTAGGTACTAATGGGCTTGGCTTAAAGATTGGGTTTTTAACCTGGTATTTAGCCATACCGTCTTTAATTAAATTCACACGCATGTGAATCCAGCCAGCCATTTCAATTGCACCACAAAAAGTGATTTCGCCATCGCCTTGGCTAAAGTGTAAATCGCCAACCGATAGACCGGCTTCATCTACATATACTGGGAAGTAGATTTTTGCGCCACGGGTTAGGTCTTTAATATCGCAGTTACCACCATGCTCGCGTGGCGGTACGGTACGAGCACCTTCAGCAGCTGCTGCAGCTTTATCGTCGCCTTGCATGCGGCCCATGTGTGCAGTCGGTGCATACGGCAAGCAAGCAAGTGTTGGCGTACGATCTGGATCAGTGTCGAACAATTCTTTTTCACGCGTGTTCCACTTATCCAGCATATCGCGTGATGGCAAGCAACCGATTAGGCCTGGGTGTAAAATACCAGCAAATTCAACGCCCGGTACGTGACGTGAACTGGTGTAGATACCGTTGAAATCCCAAATGGATTTTTGTGCTTCAGGGAAGTGTTCGTCTAAAAATCCACCGCCGTTCTTTTTAGAAAAGAAGCCGTTAAAGCCCCATTGTTGTTCGGTAAATGCACCGATGTCTAAAATATCGACTTCTAATAAATCACCTGGCTGTGCGCCTTCAACAGCAATAGGACCAGATAAAAAGTGCACTTGAGATAAATCGACATCACGCACGTCAGAAGCGTCGTCGTCGTTCTTGATCTGTCCGCCTGTCCAGTCAAAGCATTCGACGATAAAGTCATCACCGGGTTTTACCTTAGCAACCATAGGAATGTCAGGGTGCCAGCGATTGTGAACATTATCGTGATCGTACGCTGATTTACTTAAATCGATTTTAATAATGGTATCAGTCATGGGTCTTCTCCTGTGACGGCCGAGAGGCCACTGGTTTACTCGTACGTGAAAATTCGTTGAGTAAGGTCGGTTGAAACGTAATTTTATTGGCTGTAGCAGTACCGAAGATAAATCGACATTGATCATCCGCAGCGCTGAGTAAAAATTGAGCGAGTGGCTCTAATACAAGAGCTTGGAACTGTCGTTGAATATCGCGAGCTCCATAGCGTTTGTTAAACCCAGCAGAGCACACTAAGGTGCGCGCAGATGGGTCAAGTTCGATAGCAATATTGCGGGCTTTTAAGCGTTGATTAAGTTCCGCTTCTAAGTTTTCGATGATATCCGGAATGGATGTCATGCTAAGATCGTTAAAGCAATTAACACTGCCAATACGATTGATAAATTCGGGATCGAAATGACGCTCTAACGCTCTAATAAAAGTTGCCTTTCTAGACTTCTGAGAAAAGCTTTGTCGAGCTTTGGATATGAACGTCTTAGTTTTTATCGCGCCAATATTACTGGTCATGAAAATCAAAGTATTATTGAATTTCAGCGTTTTCTGACCGGATGCGAGGGTGAGTGAACCGGAATCCAATATGTTCATTAAGCTACGAACTACTTCGGCACTTGCTTTCTCGATTTCATCGAACAAAACGATGCCGGGACGGGTACTCGTGCCTGCAATGTGGTCTTCATTAAATAATGAATAATTTTCTTTACTACCAACATAACCCGGGGGCGCACCGGTGATCGCTGCGCTGTAATGGCTTTGCGATAGGGTATTCATATCAATGCGACAAAAAGCCTCGCTATTACCATGAATGGCTTTAGCGACGGTGCGGACAAATTCCGTTTTTCCCACACCTGTCGAGCCTAAAAATAGGGTGCTTAATAGTGGCTTGCGATCATCTTGTAGCCCTGCTTTAACCACGCTGAGCTGACGCTTAAAGCGAGTAATGGTTTCATCTTGGCCGATGATTCTAGCGCGCAGAGCGCCTTCGATCTCACTAGGATCGAATGCAAAACGCGACGTACACAAAGGTTGTGCACGGCGATTTTGTTCGAGTTTATCGGTGATAAATACCACAGCTCTCGTCCGGCGATTACTCGCCGGCCTCCCGTTCACGTTCGCTTACGGGTAGGTTCCCTACAGGACAGTCAGCTACGCCAATGGTGTCACGGGTCATTGCTTCGACGTCGCGCTGGGCTTTTTCTGCATCCATTACCCAAGTGCGGTAAAACTCAAATGGGCAGTCGGCGATGCCTTTATCACCATCACCGGAGGCGTGAACGCCGCTATAGCCGCGGTGCAATAATTTGAATAAATGATTTTGCGATTGATCGTTTTTGCGCGCATCGCGAATTTGTGAAACTGAAAGTTGAGCATATTGCACGCCCATATCTTCTTCGCCACATTCTCCTAAAGTACGACCATCAAATCCTATTAAAGCAGAGTGTCCAAAGTAGCTATAAACACCATCAAAACCGGTGGCATTAGCAACCGCAACATAGCAATTGTTAGCCCATGCCATGGTTTTTGCCATCATGACTTGCTGTTCTTTGGCGGGGTACATATAGCCTTGGCAGCGCACAATTAATTCGGCACCGCGCATAGCACAGTCGCGCCAAATCTCAGGATAGTTACCATCGTCGCAAATAATAAGGCTGATTTTCATGCCTTTAGGGCCTTCGCTCACGTAAGTGCGATCACCTGGATACCAGCCTTCAATTGGGCACCAAGGTATGCACTTACGATATTTTTGAACGATTTCACCTTCGTTATTAATCAAAATTAGAGTGTTGTAAGGTGCTTTGTGAGGGTGTTCTTCGTGACGTTCGCCAGTCAGTGAAAAAATCCCCCAGGTATTGGCTTTTTTACAGGCGGCAGAAAAAATAGCGGTTTCGTCGCCCGGAATAGTAGCCGCAGTAGCCATCATTTCATCATGGTCGTACATGATGCCCATCGTGCTGTATTCGGGAAATACAATTAGGTCCATGCCGGGCAACCCCTGCTTGATGCCGACAATCATGTCGGCAATATTGGCAGCGTTGGCTAATACTTCTTCCTTGGTATGTAGGCGTGGCATCTTGTAGTTAACAACTGCAACACCAACGGTATCCGGACTACTAGAAATATCACCGTGTCTCATGATGGGCTCCTAAAAGTAAATAATTAAACCGATAAATACTTAGCAATACTGGCTTGGTCAGCCTCGGCAATCGGTACGTCGTGTACAATTTTTCCTTTTTCGATAACCAAAATTCGATCGGCAATATCGAGCGCAAAACTTAGCACTTGCTCCGAAACTAAGATGGATAAGTTGCGCTGATCGCGAATTTTCTTCAGCGTGCGTGCCATTTCTTTAATAATCGATGGCTGAATCCCCTCGGTTGGTTCATCCAGTAGTAGTACGCTCGGATTACTCGCAAGTGCGCGAGCGATAGCAAGTTGTTGCTGTTGGCCACCAGAAAGGTTGCCGCCGCGACGATCTTTCATTTCGAGCAGTACTGGAAACAACTCATACAAATCTTCAGGTACGGTGGATTTGCCGGTAACGGTTAAGCCAGTTTCGATATTCTCTTGTACAGTTAAGGTTGAAAAAATCATTCGGCCTTGTGGTACAAAGCCCAAACCTGCCGCTACACGTTGATGGCTTTGGAGACTTGATAGGTCTTTGCCATTCAACTTAATCGTGCCTGCTTTGCTCGGAATCATGCCAATCATTGACTTCATCATGGTGGTTTTACCCATGCCATTACGGCCAAGTACCGCGATGATTTCTTTTGGCTTTAACGTCAAATTCATATCTTTGATGACGTCACTCTGGCCATAAGCCACACCATAATCTGCTAATTCAAACATACGGTTATCCTCAATGGCCGAGATAAACTTCAATGACTTTTGGATCGGCTTGCACGCGTTCCATCGAACCTTCCGACAGAACTTTACCTTGATGCAAAACGGTTACACGGTCGGCGATGTCCGCGACAAATTGCATGTCGTGTTCAATTACCAGTACCGAACGATCTTTAGTTATACGGTGTAATAAGTCGGCTGTTTGTTTGCGTTCGGACACTGACATTCCAGCAACAGGCTCATCGAGCATGAGTAATTCAGGATCCTGAATTAACAACATACCGATTTCTAACCATTGTTTTTGCCCGTGACTTAGTAGGTCGGCTTGCATATTTAATTTGTCGCCGAGAAAAATCATCTCGGCAATTTCTTTTACTTTATCCTTTACTTCTTGGTCTCGTTTGAAGAACAAGGCTCCCCAAACATTGCGACCGCGAGGGAAAGATAGCTCAAGGTTTTCAAATACCGTTAAATCTTCATAAATCGAAGGGTTTTGAAATTTACGACCAACACCCGCATGAACAATTTGGTGTTCATTGAGCTTGGTTAATTCTTTGCCTTTGAATTTAATTGATCCTTCAGTCGCCTTAGTACGACCACAAATTAAATCGAGTACGGTTGTTTTACCGGCACCATTAGGGCCGATAATGACGCGAATTTCTTGTTCTTCGACGTAAAGCGATAAATCGTTAACTGCTTTGAATCCGTCAAACGAAACGGTTAGCCCTTCAATACTGAGCACGAAATCTTTTTGCTCTATATGCTTATTAGTTTCCAGCATGGCTAGGCTCCTTTACTTGGGCTTCATTGGATTCAGCAGAGTTCTTTTTAGTCGCCATCATTGGAGTTTCTTCATCTTTTGGCGTGCTACCAAACTTCTTTGCAAGCCATGGAGAAATATGGCTTTGATATACGCCAGCAATACCGTTCGGGAACGCCATTACTACACCAATGAAGAGTGCGCCCATGGCGAATAGCCAAAGTTCTGGGAAGCTTTCTGAGAAGGTTGTTTTGGCGAAGTTAACGATTAATGTTCCGTAAATAGCGCCTAATATTGATAGACGACCGCCGACAGCACAGAAAATCACCATCTCAATAGAGGGCACGATGCCGACGAAAGAAGGCGACATAAAGCCCACTTGTAAAGTGAACATCGCGCCGCCAACAGCCGAGATCGCTGCTGCTAAACAGAAGATGAAAATCTTAAAGTTAGATACGTCGTAGCCAGAGAAGCGCACACGGTCTTCACGTTCGCGCATAGCGACAAGTAAGCGACCTAATTTGCTTTTCACAACATAACGCGATGCGAAAATAGCGCCGAACAATAACAAGCCGTTGATGAAGTACAAAACATACTTGGCTTCATCGGTACGAATATCCCAGCCATTTAATGTACGTAAGTCGGTAATGCCGTTCACACCACCGGTGTAACCTTGTTGACCGATAATAAGAATGGTCAAAATGGCGGCTACTGCTTGGGTAATAATGGCGAAGTAAACACCACCTACGCGACGCTTAAACATGGCAACGCCAATGATGTAAGCGAATATGGCTGGGATGATAAATACCGCAAGTACAGTAAAGGCAAAGCTATGGAATGGTTCCCAAAACCAAGGTAGTTCGGTTATTTGGTTCCAATCCATAAAATCGGGAATGCCCGGAGTCGATTGGATTGCAGTTAACTCAGGAGTGGAGGCCTGCAGTTTTAAATACATGGCCATGCAATAGCCACCCAAGCCAAAAAATACTCCTTGGCCTAAACTTAATACGCCACCGTAACCCCAGCAAAGCACTAAACCCAACGCTACAAAAGCATAGGTAAGATACTTGCCTACTAGATTGAGGCGAAATATATCCATCGATAGTGGCATGATTACAAAGATAATCGCTGCCAGAATAATCAGGTGAGTGATGTCACCTTTCATTAGAAAATCGCGAGCTTTGGTTAACATAATTTACTACTCCTTAGCGGCGAATCTTGAGTGAAAATAGGCCTTCAGGGCGAAGCATAAGAATTATTACTACCGTCAGTAGTGTTAATACTTTGGCCATCGAACCACTTAAGAAGAATTCCATTGTTGATTGAGCTTGAGAGATGGTGAACGCAGAGGCGATGGTGCCGAGTAGGCTAGTCGCGCCGCCGAATACAACGACAAGGAAAGTATCAACAATATAAAGCTGGCCAGAGGTTGGACCGGTAGACCCCACCATAGTGAAAGCAGATCCAGCAATGCCCGCAATACCGCAACCAAGTGCAAATGTCAGACGATCGACACGGCCGGTATCAATACCAACTGCAGCAGCCATCGGACGATTTTGTACTACTGCGCGGGTTTGTTTGCCTAGACGCGACTTTTGCATCATTAACCACACACCAGTGGAAATAACGATGGTTAAAATCATCACGAAAATACCGTTAATAGGCACTTCGATCATGTCGGTAACTTGGTAAGAACCCATCAGCCAATCGGGTAGTACAACACCTACTTCACGCGCGCCGAAAATGGTACGGTAAAGTTGCTGCATGATCAGGCTTAGGCCCCAAGTTGCTAATAGAGTATCGAGAGGACGCTTGTACAGGTGGCGAATCATCGCCCATTCGACAAAGGCCCCGAGTGCCCCCGTGACAAAAAACGCTATTATCATGGCGACAAAGAAATAAGCTTCGTAAATACCTGGCAGGTAATTAGCGAATACATTTGAGGTTAAGTAGGTAACGTAAGCTCCGAGAATCATAAATTCGCCGTGAGCCATATTAATAACACCCATTTGGCCGAAAATAATCGCCAGACCGAGTGCCATCAAAACAAAAACTGAGAATAAAATTAGACCGGCAAATCCTTGCATAGCAAAGATGGAGGTCAGTTCGGCTGCGCTATATTCAGCAAACATAGGTAATCTCCCGGTGGAAAAAATAAAGCTAAGTAGTAAGTAGCGGCTCCAAGGTAGGAGCCGCTGTTGTTACTTACTGGTAACCGGCAGGGAATGGGTTAGGTTCAATTAGCTCTGGGCTTTCATAAACTACGTCATATTGGCCGTCTAACTTTGCATGACCGATGCGTGTTTTAGACCACAAGTGATGGTTTTCATGCACTTTAACGTAGCCTTCAGGAGCTGCTGTGATTTCGATACCTGGCAAGGTTTCTTTGATTTTATCAATATCGAAGGAACCGGCTTTTTCAACCGCTGCTTTCCAGATCCAAGGGCCAAGGTAGGCTGCTTGAGTTACGTCACCGATAACGATGTCGTCGCCATACTCTTCTTTAAATGCCGCAACGAATTTTTTGTTGTTTTCGTTAGGCAGGCTTTGGAAGTACTTCATAGAGGCATAGATGCCTTCGATGTTTTCGCCACCGATACCCAAGATTTCATCTTCAGTTACTGAGATGGTTAGGAATAATGGCTTTTCTTTGCCCATTTCAATACCAGCGGCTTTTAGCTGCTTGTAGAACGCAACGTTAGAACCACCAACGACTGAGATGAATACAACATCAGGCTTTTTCAGTTTGATTTTGTTGATAACAGAGTTGAACTGAGTGTGGCCTAATGGGTAGTACTCTTCGCCAACCGTTTTAAGACCCAATTTTTCGATGTGCTTGCGCGCGATCTTGTTAGATGTACGTGGCCAAATGTAATCTGAACCTAGTAGGTAGAATGATTTTGCACCTTTAACACGTGATGCCCAGTCGATACCTTCAAGGATCTGCTGAGTAGCTTCTTGGCCAGTGTAAATAACGTTAGGAGACTGCTCCAAGCCTTCATAGAAGGTAGGGTAGAACAACATACCGTTGTACTGTTCCATTACTGGTAAAACAGCTTTACGTGATGCTGATGTCCAGCAACCCATGATGGCTGCAACTTTATCGCTCACCAATAATTTTTTGGCTTTTTCAGCGAAGGTTGGCCAATCGCTAGCGCCGTCTTCTTGGATATACTCGATCTTACGACCTAATACACCACCCATGGCATTGATCTGTTTAATCGCTAATTTCTCAGCTTGTACAGAACCTGTTTCACTGATGGCCATGGTACCTGTCACTGAGTGCAGGATACCCACAGTTACCGTGTCGTCGGTAACGGCTAAGCCTGTGGTGTTGACCATATCAGCATTGGCAAAGTTGGCGTTTGCCAACATCACGGCCGCAGGAATGGCGAGTAAACTTTTAAGTAAGGTACGGCGACGAACACCGCTGGTAGGGTTAAGCGTTTTTGAGCGCATGGTGTAGCCTCTCTGACGTTTGTGGGTTCGGAATGGGAACACCGTTAGAATGCAGAAAGTCACGAAAGCAAAGAATTCGCTATTCGCACCATAGGCATACGTCATTTAACGCATAGTGGTTGGCACAGGATGTGATTACTGTCTTGACGCATGGGCGTGCGATTGATAGAAGTTGTTCTCGCGGGTCAAAACTATAAGGCATTGCAAGGACAGCATTCCAAAAATAACGGCTGTGAAGTAAATGTTACATTTGCAGCTAGGGGCATGTTCTACAATGAGCGATCAACAGGTCTTTAAGGCTCGACGAAGTTATAATCGTTGGGTCGCGAATCAGACTCTCGAAGATTTTGCATTACGCTTTACCGCTAAAAGTGCGCGACGCTGGTCGGCAGCTCGGGTATCGAATACGGCGTTAGGTGCCATTTCATTTTTAGCCTTAGAGGCAATCGGAGCTACGGTAACCTTACTGTATGGTTTCGATAATGCGTTTTATGCCTTTATGGCAGTCTCTTTAGTTATTTTCTTAACGGCGATTCCAATCAGCTACTACGCGGCTAAATACGGCGTTGATATTGATTTACTTAGCCGTGGAGCTGGTTTTGGTTATATCGGCTCAACCATTACATCACTGATCTACGCATCATTTACTTTCATCTTCTTCGCACTTGAATCGGCCATCATGGCCTCTGCATTGGATATTCTGTTTGGTCTGCCATTGATGTTTGGCTATTTACTCAGTGCCATTATTGTCATTCCTCTGGTAACTCACGGCATTACCTTAATCAGCCGTTTCCAATTGTGGACTCAGCCAATTTGGTTGGTTCTGCAGTTAGCCCCATTTGTATTTATCCTGTGGCATGAGTGGTCAGCTACTCTGACGTGGGTGCAATTTACTGGGATCGAACGAGTAACTGAAAGCGCACCAATTGGTAGCGGTGGCTTTAATTTGGTCTTTTTTGGTGCTGCATCGGCCGTTATTTTTTCCTTAATCGCGCAAATCGGTGAGCAGGTCGATTTTCTTCGGTTTTTACCAGAACCCGATAAAAAGCATAAGTTACGTTGGTGGACTGCGCTAATGGGCGCAGGGCCAGGCTGGATTGTTGTTGGTTTTATTAAATTACTCGGCGGTTCCTTTTTAGCCGTGCTGGCGTTGAGTCACGGTTTGAACGTCAGTGATGCCAGTGACCCTACGCAAATATATCGGGTCGCATTTGGATATTTGTTTGATTCACCCATGGTCGTGATGGCGGTCACTGGTATTTTTGTGATTCTCTGTCAGGTCAAGATTAACGTAACCAATGCCTATGCTGGCTCTATTGCGTGGTCTAACTTCTTTTCGCGCTTAACGCACAGTCATCCCGGGCGGGTAGTATGGCTGGTGTTTAACGTCATGATTGCCTTGTTGCTTATGGTGCTGGGTGTCTATGAATCACTCGTCCATATCCTTGGTATCTATGCCAATGTGGCCGTGGCTTGGGTTGGAGCACTGGTCGCAGATTTAGTGATTAACAAACCATTGGGGCTGAGTCCGAAACACATAGAGTTCAAGCGCGCCTACTTATACGACGTTAACCCCGTTGGTTGTGGCGCTATGATCTTGGCTTCATTACTCGGTATTATTTGCTATGTCGGAGTTGTTGGTCCGGAGGCACAGGCCATGGCGCCGTATGTTGCCTTGCTAACTGCGTTTGTTACCGCGCCTATTATTGCGTTCGTGACCAAAGGACGCTTCTATCTTGCGCGTGAAATTATACCTATCGTTCCGGTTAATCCGCACTCGATGCTGACTGAGTGTGTCGTCTGTGAAAACACCTTTGATCTTGAAGATATTGCGCAGTGCCCTGCTTATGGCGGTCATATTTGCTCGCTTTGCTGTTCCTTAGAAGCTCGCTGTCATGATCAGTGCAAAGAAAAGGCACGTCTTGGTGATCAACTACAATCTTTGCTCGAAACAGTATTACCTGTCTGGTTAGTCCGGCGTATGAATCCTCGCTTAATGCAGTTCAGTGGTTTTCTTAGCATCATTGCTTTTACTGTCGCCGTACTGTTTTGGCTGGTGTATCTCCAGGTGCCTACTGCGGATGCTGTGCAATCCATGGTCGGTACAACGCTAGTGCAAGTGTATTTTCTGTTGCTCATTATTATTGGTGTATTGATTTGGTTATTTGTATTAGCAAATGAAAGTCGGCAATTTGCGTTAGATGAATCCATGCGACAAACCGAATTACTCACTCAAGAAATCAGTGCGCATGAGGCAACGGATCGAGCCTTACAGGATGCCAAAGACTTAGCCGAGGCGGCTAACCGTGCGAAAAGTCGGTATCTAGGAGGCATTAGTCATGAATTACGCAGCCCATTGAATTCGATTTTAGGGTATGCGCAGTTACTAGAAAAAGACAAAAACCTTGATACTTCCCAGCTAAGCAAAGTGAAGCTTGTTCGTCGTAGCGGCGAGCATTTAGCGGATTTAATTGAAGGCTTGCTCGATATCTCTCGTATTGAAGCGGGGCGTTTAGAAATTCGGCGCGAAGAAGTGGCTATCCGTAGTATGTTGCAAGAACTGGTGGATATGTTTTCGCTACAAGCCGAAAATAAAGGTATCGCTTTTTATTATCGACCATCACCGCATCTGCCTGCTGTGGTCACGACAGACGAGAAGCATCTACGCCAAATTCTGATTAATTTATTATCCAATGCGGTTAAGTTTACTCATAGCGGATCAGTAACTTTATCTGTGCGCTATCGTAGCCAAGTCGCCGAATTCTCTGTTGAGGATACGGGGGTCGGGATAGACTCTAAAGAAATGGAGCGAATATTTCAGCCATTTGAACGTATTCGCAAAGCAGGACAACCGCAAATGCCCGGTACAGGCCTAGGTTTAACCATCAGTAAATTGTTAACCGATATTATGGGCGGCGAAATCACACTAAAAAGTGATCCAGGGCAAGGGAGTCGTTTTAAGCTGTCGCTCATGTTATCGAGTGTTTCTATGCCTTTACAGCGGACAACTCAGGTACGAGAGATAGATTCTTATCATGGTCCGCAGCGCACCGTCATGGTTGTCGACGATGATGCATCGCATCGGGGGTTAATTAGTGAAATTTTATCACCGCTTGGCTTTATAGTGCTTGAAGCAACCAACGCCTTCGCCTGTTTAGAGGCGATTGATACGGTGTCGGTCGATCTATTCTTCCTCGATATTTCTATGCCCGAGATGACGGGTTGGGAGTTAGTCAAAGAATTGCGTCACAGAAATATTACCGCACCTATTATTATGGCGTCTGCGGATGCAGAAGAAAGCCACGAGCACAATCAGAGACAAAATGGCACAGATAATGTCGAGCGTTTAAATGACGATTATTTAATTAAACCGATTCGTGATCAGGTATTGCTCGATAAACTGGCAGCAGCGTTGGCCTTACAGTGGATTTATAAAGATGATGTACCCGTTAATGAAGTAAAGACTGCAGATGCCGAGATTATTGATATTAGTCATGCCGATGCGCGCGAATTAATCGCGATGGCAGAATTGGGTTATGTTGATGGCGTGGAGAAGATTTTAGTGCGCATTGAAAGCTCGGGAGAGCACCCAGTTTTTGTCCAGCAAATGAAACGCTACCTTGCGTCGTACCAGTTTGCGACCATCATTTCTACTAACCAAAAGGTGTTATCCCGTGATCAGGCCTGAATCTAAAGGAATCGTGCTGGTTGCGGATGATGCAGCAGAATCTCTCGCTATGATGAACGAAGCGCTGACGTCTGCGGGATACACAGTATTACTCGCGATGGATGGTACTCAGGCGCTGAGTATTACCGAACGTATGATACCAGACCTAATTTTGTTGGATGCCATTATGCCAACGATGGATGGCTTTACGGCTTGTGAAACATTAAAAAAACGCAATGAATTGCACGATATCCCTGTGATTTTTATGACAGGCTTGAGCGATAGTGAGCATGTCTTGCGTGGCTTAGAAGTAGGTGGTGTCGATTATATTACTAAGCCCGTGAACATAGATGAGCTGTTAGCTCGCGTGCATGTGCATTTGAGTAATGCGCGTAAAACACGCAGTGCACGTAGCGCTCTGGATGAAATGGGGCAACCAGCCTTTGCTTGTAATATTCACGGGGAAATGCTCTGGAGTACGGTAAAAACCCGAGAGTTATTACAAACGCTCGGGAGCTCAGAGAGTGAACTAGAAACGTTAATTCGCAGCGATATAGCACCTTGGTTAGCAAGAGCACCCGAGCGTAATAGTCATAGTAAATTAGAGCTGGGAGCGCATTCGCTGCAAGTTCGCTATTTAGGCCGACCGTCGCCTGCTGAATATTTATTACGATTAATTAACGACGATGACAATGTATTACAAGCTGAATTGCGCCAGAAGTTTTTATTAACTGAACGCGAAGCCGAAGTGTTGATGTGGTTATCGCGTGGCAAAACCAATCGTGATATTGCGCAGATTTTAGCCATGAGCCCACGCACAGTGAATAAGCATTTAGAGCAAATATTTCCTAAGTTGGGCGTCGAGAACCGTGCCAGTGCAACCGCTGTGAGTTTAGGTTTTTTAAATTCTTTATAAAATACGATTGCTTGGCTACCAAGCTTCAATATCGGCAATTAAAAAGTCGGCTATGGTGGTCATTGCTTCTATGCCCTGATCACGGCGAGTATTAAGTAATAAGCGGGTTTGTGCGGCAATAAACTGCGCAGCGGCCTCCGGTTTAAACTGACGTTTGAACTCATTTTCCGTCTGGGCTTCTATAATACGCTGCAGCAATAGAGTTTGTTGCTTTTCTATGGCGGTATGCAAATTCTGGAGTGCAGTATCAGACATTGGCGTTTTCGCTTGCAGGCTGTTGAACATTAAGCAACCGTTGTTAGCATTCGTTCGTTGTAGCTGATCACGAAACTTCTGACAAAAGGCAGTTAAAGCTGCTTTGCCTTTATGCTCCTTTAGCGGCATTTGCATAAATTCAAATACCACCGCGATATAGCGCTCCAGCGACAATTCAAATAAGGCTTGTTTGTTACCAAAGGTCTCATAGAGGCTGTAGCGATTGACACCCAAGTGCTTCACCAGTTGTTCCATCGACAGGCGTTCAAAGCCCTGCTGCCAAAACAACATCATGGCTTGTTGTAATACCTGTTCAGGATCAAAACTGCGCGTTCGCGCCATAGCAACTGCCTCGACTGATTATTTTGAATATGGTCATAAGTTCTCTTGACCTGTCCCATCGCTCTCGGCTAGTGTAATACAGAATGAGCATTCTGATAAGGTGTGCTTTGAAATTATTGCATTGATAGCTAACCGTCAAAGGTATCTATTGGTCGTGCATCAATCCGCGCTCGTTAGGGCATGTAGAGGAAGTTCCATGAAACTGTATGACAACAATCAAGCGCCAAACCCTCGTCGCGTTCGTATGGTACTGGCAGAAAAAGGTATTCCGGACGTAGAGATCGTGCCGATAGAGTTGGGTGCTGGGGGGAATCTAACCCCAGAATTTTGTGCAAAAAATCCATTTGGAAAAGTACCTGTATTGGAGCTTGATGATGGTTTTTGCCTAGCAGAAACCGGTGCTATTTGTCGTTATCTCGACGAGCGCTTTGACGGCGGAAGCCTGTTTGGTAAGACAGTAGAAGATCGAGCTCGTATTGATATGTGGGATCACCGCATGGAGTTAGGCTTAGTCATTAGCGTGGCAATGGGCTTTCAGCATCTCAGCGGCTTTTTTAAAGACCGCATGACGCCGGTAGAAGCTTGGGGCAAAGAATGCGTAGGGAATGTATTGAAAATCCTACCGATCTTAGAAAAACAGCTGGCGGACAATACTTGGGTTGCTGGGAGTGAGTTTTCCATCGCCGATATTACAGCCATCTGTGCGATTGATTTTGCTCGTGTTATTAAAATACGTATCGGTGATGAATACCCTTCGATTCAACGTTGGCATGCGGCTATGAAAGAGCGACCATCATATACAGCATAAAATGTAGTGGTTATTAGCTGCACTGAGGCAGCTAACACATGGGGACATAGTGATGTTAGAGCTATACAGTGCAGCAACGCCGAATGGTTGGAAAGCCACGGTGTTACTCGAAGAACTGCAACTTCCGTATACGTTGACGCCGATTGATTTGGGCCGTAATGCACAGAAAGAAGCATGGTTTTTAAAGATCAATCCGAATGGTCGAATTCCTGCGTTAATTGATCATGGCGAAGACGATTTTGCGGTATTTGAATCGGGCGCAATTATGATTTATCTAGCTGAAAAGGCTGGTAAATTACTGGGCAATAACGCTAAAGAAAAATCTCAAGTGATACAGTGGTTAATGTTTCAAATGGGCGGAGTCGGCCCCATGATGGGACAAGCCAACGTCTTTTTTCGCTATTTCCCCGAGAAAATTCAACCAGCTATTGATCGTTACCAAAACGAGGGGCGGCGATTGTTGACTGTACTGGATTCAGCATTAGCAGAACGTGACTATTTAGTTGGCGAAAATCGTGGAGAATACAGCGTTGCCGATATCGCTAACTGGTGCTGGGCTCATACTTACGAGTGGTCGGGTATTGATATTTCAGGGCTCGACAACCTGCAGGCTTGGATTCAACGAATTCGTGAGCGTCCTGCGGTGCAAGCCGGTATTCGCTTGCCTGCTCGCGGCGATAAAGATACGGTTACGCAAACGGGGCAGACGATTATTCAAAAATAGCTTGATGATCGGCCCTTTGATTTTTCAAGTACGGTAGGAATATTTATGTCTAAAATCGCCATTGTTAGCGCAAGTCACCGCGCTGACTCCCAAAGCTTGCGTATTGCTCATCATTTGAATGATGAGCACCTAAATGGCGAAGCCAGTATCGTCGATCTATATGAAGCGGACTTACCGCTATGGGATGGCAGTGCAGCAATGGCAACGGTGGTCGCTGTACAAAATACGTTACAGCAGGCTGAAGGCTTTATTTTTGTTATTCCTGAGTGGCATGGCATGGCGCCTGCTGGCTTAAAAAATCTTTTGCTATGGTGCAATGCCAGTCACCTAGCACATAAGCCGACCTTACTCGTTGGTGTCTCGGCTTCGAGTGGCGGTGCGTTTGTGATCGCTGAAATGCGCGGCAGTGGCTATAAAAACTCTAGGCTTCTTTATACTCCAGAGCATTTGTTACTGCGCAACGTCGGGACTTTATGGACGGGTGAAAACTCTAAATCAGATGCGTATTTACATGAGCGTGCGGCGTTTGCCATCGATCAATTGCAAACCTATATAACAGCACTGGCACCGCAGCGTGAATATTTATGTTCGCGCTTTAAAGATTACGGTAATGGTATGTCGTAAGATTTCATTGAAATAAAAAGCCCCGATAGTCGGGGCTTTTTATTGTCTGTTAGTTGAAATTTATAAATTTCAACTGTGTTTCACACGCTTAACCGTTTCGGATGGATTTTCACCAAACAGTTGCTTGTAGTCTTTTGCAAATTGTCCGGGGTGCCAAAATCCCCAGTTCGCTGCGACAACAGCCACTGAGCTGTCTGACAATGGGTCGCTCAGATTACGTCGAACACGGTTCAATCGCGCTGTGCGCAAAAAGCGCAGTGGGCTTATGCCTAAAATAGTTTCAAAGCTGTATTGCAGTGTGCGACGACTGACGTGCGTTAATTCACATAGCTCGGTCATAGTGACGGGTGCATCTGCATGGGTTGCTAAATATTCTTTAACGCGATCAACGACGGCCTTTCTATGCGCGTAGCTGGGAGCTGGCGATGAGGACGGTGTCTCTTCCTGTAAAAGCCGAAGTAGCCCCATCGTCACCACATCTTGCTGCATTTGATTATTTAATCCATTGGCGTTGTGGTTTAACACTCGTTCCAATAAATAACGTACATCATCTAGCGTTTTTTGTTGCACGGTTAGACGCGGATATTCGTTGAAAGACAAACCTTTAAGAGCTAAACCTTGAATCTCGGCAGCTTGTAATAGCACATCCTGTTTCACCACGATGCCGTAGATATCATATTTTTCTGGCGTCATTAATTCAAAGTCGCAGCTGCCAGGACGGCACATGAGTTGATCATTGCCAATCACTAAGCCGTTAATACGACTATCCGATGGCCGTGCGGGAATCCCCAGCCAGATAGAGTCTGCCCAGACATTACACTGCTGACGTAAAGAGCGATTGGTATGCTCTTTAAATACCTGCAAACCCTCTAACGTTACTTCATCAATACGACCATAAAAGCTGCCATCACTTAATTGATCGTATTCTTGCTGCCAATTTGTCAGGTTGTGGGCATGTTCGTCTGCGTCCCTTGCTTCACTGATGCACTTCTCCGGTGCGCTCAGATGTGGTTCGTGCTGCATGGGTGAGCGTTATTGCCTCTATTTAATGACTTCGCAATAAGTTTACGGCCTTTGATATTCGCTAACCACCTGATTTTCCAGCGAAAACAAAGGTTTGCCAAAATTTGATAGTCGGTCGGAATATATATCGCATCTTCCACATTATAGAAAAGTGGACTCTGTAAAAGAGTACAGCAAGTTTCGTTCCTGAGGTGAACACATGAGTAAGTCATATTGCTACACGCTGGGTAGCAAGACCTATCAATTTCGCAATCTTGCCGAGTTAATGGCAAAAGCAACGCCTGCGCGATCTGGTGATCGTTTAGCTGGAGTGATTGCGTTATCGGCAGAAGAACGTGCAGTCGCACAAATGACGTTGGCCGATGTGCCATTAACAACCTTTTTAAATGACGTACTTATTCCTTACGAGAGCGATGAAATAACCCGCCTTATTATTGATGAGCATGATGATAAAGCCTTTGCGCCTATTGCTCACTTAACGGTTGGCGATTTCCGTAATTGGCTGCTCAGTGATCATGCAACACCCAGTGTTTTAGCCAGTATTCGTATGGGTGTTACGCCAGAGATGGCCGCGGCGGTCAGTAAAATTATGCGCAACCAAGATTTAATTCTAGTTGCTAAAAAATGTCATGTTACTACTGCCTTTCGCAACACTATAGGTTTGCCGGGGCACTTATCAACTCGTCTACAACCGAACCATCCAACCGATGATGTAAATGGAATAGCCGCCAGTATTTTAGATGGCTTGCTTTACGGTAGTGGTGACGCCGTTATTGGTATTAATCCGGCAACAGATAACGTAGCGCAGGCAATTCAGCTCATGAATTTGATGAGTGATGTGATTGAGAAGTATGAAATTCCGACTCAATCCTGTGTGTTAACTCACGTTACTAATACCATTGAATGTATCGAAGCCGGAGCCCCGGTCGATTTAGTTTTTCAATCTATTGGCGGCACGGAAGCAACGAATTCCAGTTTTGGTTTTAATTTAAATACTCTCGCTGAAGCGCAAGATGCCGCCTTAAGTTTACGACGCGGTAATGTCGGTAATAACGTCATGTACTTCGAAACAGGGCAAGGCAGCGCGCTATCTGCTAATGCTCATCATGGTTTAGATCAGCAAACCTGCGAAGTGCGCGCTTATGCTGTGGCACGTAAGTTTAAGCCACTATTGGTGAATACTGTGGTCGGCTTTATTGGTCCGGAGTACTTATTCGACGGCAAAGAAATTACCCGTGCCGGATTAGAAGATCATTTCTGCGGAAAATTACTCGGTGTACCAATGGGCTGCGATGTCTGTTACACCAATCATGCCGAAGCTGATCAAAACGATATGGATAATTTGCTTACTTTATTAGGCGTATCCGGTTGTTCATTTGTGATGGGTATTCCCGGTTCTGACGATATTATGTTGAATTACCAGACCACGTCATTTCATGATGCGCTTTATGTTCGCCGAGTATTGGGATCTCGCCCAGCACCTGAGTTTGAACATTGGCTAACGAAAATGCAGATTATGAAAAATACTAATCAGCATATTTTAAATGATTCATTACCTGCGCCATTTGCTCGTTCGCTAAAAGCGTTGCCGGGAGGTGGCTTGTGAGTGACATTGATGCACATGAAGACAATGGCAAGGTAGTCAATAACCCATGGCGGCGCTTGCGCGAATTTACTGATGCGCGAATAGGCTTAGGTCGCGCCGGTGTAAGTTTGCCCACCAAAGAGATGTTAGCTTTTCAGTTATCTCATGCTCAGGCGCGTGATGCAGTGCATTTTCCGCTGGATGCCGAAGCTATTTGCCGTGATATCAAAAGCTTAGTAGGGCTAATTCCTAATCAAAAAACACTTGGTTTGCATAGCCAAGCCGTAGACAGAATCACGTATTTACAACGCCCCGACCAAGGCCGTGCACTGAGTGACGAGTCGCGGCAAAAATTAATTCAATTTATGGCTAATAACTTAGATAACAGCCCCACTGCGCCTCATGCTGAGCCTGAATACGATCTTGCTATTGTTGTTGTCGATGGACTGTCGTCGTTAGCGGTGCAAAAAAATGCGGTGCCGTTTATTGAGCAGCTATCTGAACTACTAATAGCCGAAGATCAGCCATGGTCACTCGCACCGATCACCATTGTAGAGCAGGGCCGAGTAGCGATTGGGGATGATATTGGTGAGCTACTCAATGCCCGCGCGGTGTTGGTATTGATTGGTGAGCGTCCGGGGTTAAGTTCGCCCGACAGTTTAGGTTTATACCTAACATGGAATCCTAAATCGGGTCTTAACGACGCCAGTCGTAACTGTATTTCCAATATTCGTCCTGCCGGACTGCAATATCCAGAAGCTGCTCGTCGTGCTTTATATTTATTGCGCGAAGCTCGACGTTTGAAGCTTTCGGGCGTGAATCTAAAAGATCGTACTCAAGATGATGTTATTGAGCATCACGTTGAACAGAAGAACTTCCTGCTTTCTGAATAGAGCGGGATGGCTTTTTACCCATTTAAAAACTGATTTAAAAATTGCACAGAAAAGAGGGTTAATCATGTCGAATGAAAATCAAGAGTATCTTGCCAAACGGCAATTAAAGCGCGGCACAGCAGGCTGGATTCTTCTAGCAGGCTTAGGTGTTTCATATGTTATTTCCGGTGATTTCGCCGGTTGGAACTTTGGTATTGCTGAAGCGGGTTGGGGTGGTTTTGCTATTGCTGCGGTATTAATGGCGATTATGTATTTAACCTTAGTGCTGTCGCTGGCAGAAATGTCGGCAGCGATTCCCGCCGCTGGCGGCGGCTACAGCTTCGCTCGTCAAGCAATGGGACCTGCCGGTGGATACATGACTGGGTTGGCCGTTTTAATTGAATATGCCTTAGCGCCTGCCGCTATCGTCATATTTATCGGGTCGGCGGTGGAGTCTTTAATTGGGGTGAATGGCCCCTGGGTATATGCCGCATTTTATTTAGTATTCGTCGGTATTCATTTGGCGGGTGTAGGTGAAGCGCTAAAAGTTATGATGGTGATCAGCGGTTTGGCGGTATTTGCGATCATCGCGACGGGCGTTGCGCTTATTCCAAGTTTTGATTCTGCGTTGCTATTTGATATTGCTGCTACGGATGCGGCTGGCGCGAGCGAGATGTTACCGCTCGGTTGGTACGGTGTTTGGGCAGCTTTACCTTTTGCTATGTGGTTATTCTTAGCAGTAGAAGGTGTACCTTTGGCTGCTGAAGAAGCCAAAGATCCGGGTAAAGACGTGCCTAAAGGTATTATCGGAGCCATGATCTTCTTGTTATTTACTGCGCTACTGGTAGTTGTGTTAGTTCCGGGTGCCGCAGGTGCTACGGCAATGGGTGCCAGTGCGGTGCCTCTAGTGGATGCATTGAATGCAACAGGTAATGCAAGTTTAGCGACCTTAGTAAACGTGCTTGGTCTAGCAGGTTTGGTTGCCTCTTTCTTCTCAATTATCTATGGCTACAGCCGTTTGGTTTTTGCGCTTTCTCGTGCTGGATATTTACCAAAAGCATTATCGGTAACCACTGAACGTAAGGTGCCAGCGCGCGCTTTAATCGTCCCGGGTATTTTTGGCTTCTTAGCCTCGTTGAGCGGCGAAGGTGATCTTATGTTGGCGATGGCGGTTGTCGGTGCAACTGTGTCATATGCGTTAATGGCGCTTAGCCATATTTTATTGCGTATAAAACAACCTGAGTTAGTGCGCCCTTATAAAACTCCAGGTGGTATTGCCACTTCTGGTATTGCTTTGGTCTTGTCTTTGATTGCATTAACGGGTGTCTATGCTTTTGATCCGCGTGCATTCTTCTTCACCATCGTATTGTTCGTCATTGGTGCTGCCTACTATTTCGGTTACAGCAGTAAGCACTTAGTCGCTAAATCAGCGGACGAAGAGTTCGCTATGTTGGCTGAAGCTGAGTCGGATTTAGCCGTAGCTGGTTAATTAGAGTTCTATTGGCATCTGCTTTAAGGCCGCTATTTAGCGGCCTTTTTTGGAATTTTAGTTCGGTCGGGAAAGTGGTGTTATGCTAGTCGTTACTTTCAGATAGTTTGAATGGACATTCCATGGCAGAACGTATTTCGATTTTCGTAGATGTGCAAAACATTTACTACACCACGCGTCAGACCTTCGGTCGTCATTTCAACTATCAGGCATTTTGGGATGAAATTACTCAAGGCCGAGAGGTCGTGCGTGCCGTCGCTTATGCGATTGATCGTGGCGATGCCGCGCAAATGAACTTTCAACGTATCCTGCATCAAATCGGTTTTGAGGTACGGCTAAAACCTTTTATTCAACGTCGTGATGGTTCCGCTAAGGGCGATTGGGATGTTGGTATTACCATAGATTTGCTCGATGCAGCACCTAAGTCGGATGTCGTTGTATTGCTATCGGGTGACGGTGACTTCGATTTAGCACTCGAACGCGTGAAGCAAGACGGTGCTAAAACGATAGTGTATGGCGCAGCAGCATTAACAGCTCAGTCGCTTATTAACGCTGCGGATGAGTTTATAGCGATTAATGAGTCCTTATTGCTGGGACGTAAGTAACCACTTGAATTTGAGTTGCTCGTCGATTTTCTCAACTATCGCTTGGATATTCTTCAAATACCGGTAAGTCACCCGATCCACAAGACCATTCGGTGCGCGAATTCCAGAAAATATGCGCCTGTGGTTTAAAGTCTGGTTCGTCATCTAGTGATCCCGCTGGGATGACTGCTATGTCTACATTGGGGCGAATCTTTGGTAGTGGGCTTCCGCATTCGCTGCAAAAATAATTGGTAAATCGTTCTGCTTCCGGCACTTTAAAGAACTTAATAAGGTGTTCGCCTTTCGTCCACTGATAACTTTCTAGCTCGACCATTAAGTTTGATGCATTGCCGGTTCCGCTAGCTTTGCGACAGCGACTGCAATGGCAGTGGTAAAAGCGTATAGGGTTGCCATTGATTTGATAGCGAACTAATCCGCATAAACAACCTCCGGTAAAAGATGTCGTCATCGTATTCTCCTGTTGTTAGCCAACTAGATTTGACCTCATTGAGCGTTAAGGCCTTTTACAGCCTTAGTATCCTAGCTCAATAACTTGATTTAGATCAGTGTTCTTAGCATAAAAATTCTCGCGTTAGATCAGTGGCTGGCACGGGCTGACAGAGTGCTGCAATGAGGTCTATCACTGTGCAGATTCTCTATTTCTTATCTCCTAGTAAGACATTTTGGTCACTAATACGGCCATAAAATTCTATTGAAGCCGTCGTCTGTGGCGAGAAATAACCTTACCCAATACAATTCTCATGGTAAGATTGTCCTACAATAATACAGGATAGGAACTATTCCTATGTGTGGGGATATCCATGTTTGGTCTATTTAAATCGGCTCAACCAAGCAAATTAACCATCGAAGGCATTGATGGTGAGTTTGAGGTGAAGCCAAAGGAAACCATTTTGGCCGCGGCGCTGCGGCAGGGCGTGCGCTTTCCTCACAGTTGTCGTGTGGGTGGATGCGCAACATGCAAATGCCAGCTAAAAACCGGCAAGGTCAAAGAGCTCACATCTGCGGCTTATATTCTAAGCAAAGAAGATTTGGATCAGTCGTATATTCTGGGTTGCCAGTCGATTCCTAAAGGGGATGTGACCATTCGAATTGATGGTTTAGTTGACAGTATTGGTGCGGCTCCAGTGGCTACCGCTGGACGAATTATCGGCAAAGATAAATTAACTCACGACATCGTAAAAGTTGATGTTGAGTTAGATAACTCGATGACCTATTTAGCTGGGCAATACGCTTTGTTATCTGTGCCGGGAATGATTGATGCGCCACGCAGTTATTCGTTCGCAACACCTTCGGGTAATCAGGATGGACGATACCTGACATTTTTTATTCGCGAAGTTGCGGGTGGTGAAATGTCTACTTGGATGAATGAAAGCGCTGAGGCAGGTCAATCTATTTTAGTTGAAGGGCCTTATGGCGATTTTTATCTGCGCAACAGTGATAAGCCATTAATTTTGATCGCTGGTGGCAGTGGTTTGGCTCCTATATTGGCCATTCTTGAAGATGCCTTGCAGTTTAAAAATCCGCGTGATGTCACTTTCTTATTTGGTGCGCGTACTCAAAACGATTTGTACTGCTTAGATCAAATTATTCGTATCCAAGATAACTGGGCGGGTAAGTTTGAATTTATTCCAGTTCTATCGGCAGAGCCTGAAGAATCAGACTGGCTGGGCGAGCGCGGCTTTATAACAGAATCACTAAAGCGTTTTGCCGGCCCTAATAAACAAGCATACCTCTGTGGTCCTCCGCCTATGTTGGATGCGGCTGAAGCAGTTTTAAACGACGCTGGAATATCGATAAACGATGTTTTTAGCGACAAGTTCTTAGACCGCTCTTACGGAACTAGTAAGTAAAAATTTATAAATAACAGGAAAAAAATATGTTTCACTATTTGAAATACTTTCTCTTTCATATCATTGGATTAACTGCGGCCAGCTTCTTATTTTTAGGAGACGGTTGGGTTATCTATGGTCTTATTGCTGTGTTCTCTACTTACATCGTTCTTGATGCTGTATTGGGCGATGACACAACGGTACCAAAATTTAAACATCCAGTTATTTTGACAACGCAGTTGTGGTTTGCGCTACCGCTACTGGCTCTCATTACATTTGCATTTTTATGGCAGGTGAGCAGTGCTGATCTGTTCGGGGCTGGTGCGTTGATTCAGTCGGTGACCGGTATTGATGTTCTTGCCAGTCGCGCTGAAGGTGGAGCCGGCGTTGCTTTTGCTGCGATTATCCTGACGGGTTTAATGATCGGTTTGATCGGCACCATTACGGGTCATGAATTAACTCACCGTACGTGGGATCCAACCTCTTTGTTTATTGGTCGTTGGTTATTAGCATTCAGTTTTGACGTTGCGTTTGCTATTGAGCACGTATATGGCCACCATCGTTATGTGAGTACTACCAAAGATCCAGCCACTGCTCCTCGTGGCCGTAATGTTTATTATCATATATTAAGATCTACTATTAGCGGCAATATCAGTGCATTGCATTTGGAAAAAGAGCGCCTAAATAAAACAGGGCATTCAGCATTTTCACTTCGCAATTCAGTATTACGCGGTTATTTAATGAGCGCTTTTCTTGTTGCGCTAGCCTATCTTGCCGGTGGTGTTGAGGTGATGTTGTTATTTGTCGCCGCTGCTTTGTTTGGTAAATCACTGCTAGAGATTGTTAACTACATGGAACACTACGGTATGGTACGTAACCCAGAGACCACACCGGTTCAGCCGCGCCATTCGTGGAATACCAATAAGCGCTTTAGCTCATGGACAATGTTTAACTTGACGCGTCACTCTCATCACCATGCTCAAGGTGAAGTGCCATACCACGAATTGCGTCCGTATCCAGAAGCGCCAATGATGATTAATGGTTATTTGACCACTATTGTTGTCGCTTTGATTCCGCCTCTATGGCACGCCTTAATGACGCCAAAAGTTCAACATTGGGATAAGCATTACGCAAGCGAAGAGGAAAGAATCTTAGCGCAAGAAGCAAATGCTAAGAGTGGTATTCGAAGCCTGATGAAGGCCGCCTAAGCTGTAGTTTGATCGTATCGAGGCTCCGTGAACTGGCGGAGCCTTTTTGTCTCTGTTCTAACAGCACTAGCCCTTAGCCGCTAAACCTCCTACCATTCGGGTTTTACTGTCGGAAACCCACGCGTGTCTCAGCACCTACCACCTCAAAACGTCTCTAATGCCAGCGGTTTAACGCCGCAGCAGCAGGCTGTTGTGGCCCATGTTCAAGGCCATGCTCGGGTTGTGGCTGTCGCTGGAGCGGGCAAGACGACGACGTTAGCTCACTTTATTCAAGCTAGAGTCGCACAGGGTGTGCCGCTGCGGCGTATCTTAGTGCTGATGTATAACAAGGCGGCGCAGGTTGAGTTTCAATCCAAGCTTAAGCACGTCATGCCCAATCAGCCGATTCCCGATATCCGTACCTTTCATTCCCTCGGGTTGCGCTTGTATCAAAAATTGATAGAGCGCGGTGCCTTACCAGCATTTCAGGGTAAGCCGCTATCTGATGGTGAAATGGAACCTATGGTTTGGCGGTTGTTGCAGCAACTGGCCGATGACGAAACCAAACAAGATATTCTGTCGCAGCGTAAAAAATGGGTAGAACCAGCGCTCAGTTTCATTGATTTAGTAAAATCGGGTTTCTTGCCGCCAGCTGATGTCTTCGATAGCTTAGATTTACCGCCGCAGTGTCGTATTTTCATCGAGCTGTTTTATCAATTTGAAGACTGGCGTAAACAGAACCGCCGTATTAGTTTTGCCGACATGATTTACGACCCGGTGATGTGTTTCCGCGCTCATCCCGAAATCGCCGATATTTTTGCCGGTCATATGCAGTGGATCTTAGTGGATGAGTATCAAGACATTAACGATATTCAGCAAAACCTATTGCGCGTATTACACGGTGGTCGTGGCTCGGTCATGGTGATCGGTGACCCTGATCAAACCATTTATGAATTCCGTGGCTCTCGCCCAGAGTTTATTGTTGAGCAGTTTGATCGCGAAATGGGCGATGTAACTTGCTATCAGTTACCGCATACCTTTCGTTATGGTCATCGCTTAAGTTTAATGGCGAACCATTTGATTCATCACAACAATGAACGTGAGCCGGTATTGTGTTTGTCTCATGTTTCAACGCCAAATACGCGCGTGCAATTGCATCATGCGCGCTACGAGCCGGCGCTGACGCTAACTCTTATTCAAGAGGAAGCCAAGCAGCGACCACTAGAAGATATTGCCGTTATCAATCGCTTATGGGCCTTATGTGCGCCAGTAGAACTAGCTTTACTGGCGGCCGGTATTCCTTATCAGTTAGATAATGCTCAGTCGGTATTAGAACGCTGGGAATTACGTATTTTTTGGTTATTGTTAGAAATTGCGTCAGGCGAATTTAATCGCCGTGATTATGCCGCGCGTGAAGAAGCCTGGTTGCATGTTCTCACCACGCCGTATCCGAAAATAAAACGTCAGGTATTGGAAGATTTAGCACGACATTTAGCGCAAGTAGATAACAACTTGGGCGAGGCCATGTTTCGCGCTATTCCCGATTCACTCAGCCAATGGCAAAAACAGCAATTAGAGGCGCGTGCGCAGGTATTAGCCAATGCCGAAGTCGGCAAATTATCGGCTTATCGCTTATTAAAAGATTACGTCGATTTAACTGAGTTTGAACAAGGTATCGAAGATAGCGCATTTTCGGCACAGCAAATTGAAGATCGATTACAGACCATTCGCGCATTTTTACGTTTTATTCGTGAACTGGATAAAAGCAGTGAGGACACCTTGGCGTATTTACGTGAATTACGCCAGCAGCGTCGAGAACAGCGCCAAGCTACTGGAGTGCTACTTACATCAATCCATAAGAGTAAGGGGCGTGAATGGCCCGTGGTAATTATTCCAGGATTAAATGCCCACTATTACCCCTATGCACCGGAAGGCGAGTTCACAACGGCCGCTAGTGAAGAAAGCGAGCGGCGATTGTTGTATGTGGCTATGACTAGAGCGCGAGAACAGCTGCATTTGCTGGCGCCAGCGCCAACTGAAAAAGCGGCAAGAGATACCACATCTCGCGATTGGCCGAGCCGTTTTGATCGTGAAATGGCAGTGGAACGCTGCTTGACCCTGATGAAAACCATTGAGCAGGGTGGTGGTGCCATCGAATTGAATCCGCAATTCGGGGCTCTGCCCGATTGGTTGCCTCAGTACTTAGAGCATTTGTCGCACAGTGGTATCCAGACCGGTGAGCTTAAATTCACGATGGCAGCGCCTAAGCTTAGCGCCCAACGTGCTGCGGTTCATCCGCCAGCCAATGGTGGCGTCGTTGATCAGAAGTTTCCCGGTAAACAAGGCGTTACGCGAGTCACTCACGATTCGTTAGGTACGGGCGTTTTAATATCTCAAGACGATCAGTATGTGAAAATTCGCTTCGACGGTGAGCAGGGGGTGCGCACCCTAAGTCGAGATGTGGCAGCTGATTATTTGAAATTTCATTTCTAATATTTTTACGCCCTTTGCCATCTAGATACGCGTGTTGGCTGATTTTGATCGGGCACACGGGGTGATACTCATCTATTCACTTGTTATACTCTACTACCTTCGTAGAGACCGGCCGCTGTTGGAAACCCCTCAAGTCGCCTTTGCGTAATGCAAATACACGCCCATCGGGGCCACGACAACGGACAAAAACGCTATGACAATTGCACAGCACAAGGTCGTCACCATTCATTACAAGGTCGTTGATGTCGCCAGTGGCGAAGTGATCGATTCTTCTGAAGGCGGTGCGCCAATGACTTATCTACACGGCTTTCAAAACATCATTCCAGGCTTAGAACAAGCATTGGAAGGTAAAGTAGTGGGTGATGAGTTCGAAGTACAAGTAGAGCCAGCTGACGCCTATGGCGAATACAGCGATGAGCGCATTCAGCAAGTACCGGTAGCGGCATTTGAAGGTGTTGAGCAAGTTGAACCAGGCATGGCATTTACTGCACAAACTGAACACGGCCCAATTAACTTGATCGTTACTGCGGTTGAAGAAGACATTGTGACCGTTGACGCTAATCACCCTCTAGCGGGTAAGGCTTTGGCTTTCTCGGTTAAAGTTGAAAGCGTTCGCGATGCAAGTGAAGAAGAACTGGCTCATGGCCATGTTCATGGCGAAGGTGGTCATCACCACTAAAATGTCGGCCATTTCGATGGCCACATAAGACCGGCAGCGACGGTTGCCGGTTTGCCGTTCTGTTCTGCCCAACTCCTCTAAAATATCTTATTTCCGCTGTAATCTTTTCGCAAAGATGCCAATTGAGACAACTTGCCTTGGTCACTCTCGTAAATCCTGTCTATCTGAAGGATTCTGGTGCATACGACTAACGTCGTGCCATCAAAAGCAGCACAAACAATCTGATTTAAGTCAGTAAATTGTCAAAAAATGTCTATTTCGCCGAATGGAACCTGTCTTATTTACTCTGGTCACATTGACCGCGTAAAAGCATCTGATATAACTTTTTAAGTGAGGCAACTCACACAACAGGACGTAAGCGGGACAAAAATAGGCTCAGGACAAAAGTCTTGATCTAGGATGTCTTACAGGAACGATCCGGAGGATAAACATATGAAAGACGAACGTTTAGCTCGTTATCGTAATAAAGCGTTAGTAACCGGAGGTTTGGTCGGTGCTGGCCTAGGCATGATCATTGGCGCAACTACTGGAATGTCTCTTGAAGCTACTGCTACTGGCTTCATTGGTGGTTGGTTAGTTGGCGAGCTAGTGAGTTATGGCACGACGCCGATAGAGCCGCATCATCAGCCAAAGAAAAATAATTAATTAAACTGATAGGCCGTTGATTGCATGGTATTAGAGATGCTCTAAAGCGTATCTTTGATACGGTGCGGGTGACCTTAGTTGGTATTTCTTTGTCGCTGTTTTGGCTGACAGGAGGTGCCGCTAATCGTACACTTTAGGGCGGCGGCGTATCAGTATCCCACTAACCACATGTTGCCACTCGGATGTTTAGGCAGTGGACAACATGATGGTTAGCTCAATATCACAATTCTCAACCTCTACGACAACGATTTCTACCAGTTCGGTTGAACTGAAACCAACTTACTATTTAGATAACTTTTTACATCTTATTCATCACGTCAATAGCTTATATCGAGACCTCCTATCGGAAGACGAGTGCAGTTTTATTGATGAGTTTTTACAGTTGTCTATTGCAGCTCAATGCCTATATGTCAGGTTGTCTGGTCGTCGAGGCGATCTCTTTCGAATAGATAAAATTCATTATGAAGAAATAGCCGATATTCCCTCTGCAGTTGCTGAATTAACAACAAGTCGTTATTTTGGTGTATTTCAACCAGAACAATTAAGTGCTGATTTCGATGATGGCGAATGGCTGGCGTTATTTACTAAAAACGAAATGGAGCAGTGGTTGTCCTGTGGGCGGCGCTTTCGACGCGATGAGCTTGAGCAGCTTGTATTGCAGCAACTAAATCGAACCCCACAGCTGATTACTCAGTGGATAAAAAGTCCTGTGGTTTGCGTTTATGGTGAGCAAGAACTTCAGTCTTTTCGGCTTTTATTCTTTGGTAATTTACAACAAAGCTTAACCGATTTTGTGTTGCGTGATTTAGGTATCTATCGTTACCAAGCCTACGCGTTAGAGCAACCTTCGCGCTGGTGCCAATCAAGGGTGATGTTAGAACATCATCTTGAGTATTTTAATACTCTTGAGATTATGGGAGATGTTAGCCAATACCAAGCTGATGCTTTATTGGCATGGTCGCAGGCCTTCCCTGTTGCTGTAGATGATGAATTATTAAAACGTAAACTCGATCGCACACGGTTGTTAATCGCGCGTCAACTGGAGCGATTAGCGGATTATGATGGTGCACTCAGTTTATATGCTGTTATAGCACTGCATCCGGCACGCGAGCGTAGCCTACGCTTACTGGTTAAGCTTAAACAATGGGAGGCTGCGTTAGCTCTAGCTGTTAAGATGAATGCCGCGCCAATGTCTGAAGAAGAATTACAGTTTCTACACAGTTTTGTACCGCGTGCATTTAAACCAGTCGATATTTTTACAGACCCAAATACGGCTGTTAGTTTGATCAAAGAGTTAACGAGCAAACCGATTGATATTTCAACACAAACGATCTATTTAGCAAGCGAGCAAAGATCGCGACTGGGAGTCGAGATTGCGGCCTTGTCTTACTTGCAAGAACAATATCCGTGTCAGGCTTATTATTGCGAAAATGCACTCATTCCTAGTGTTTTTGGTTTGTATTTTTGGGATGTGATTTTTGCACCGATTACGGGTGCTTTTTATCATCCTTTTCAAATACGTCCTGCAGATTTGTACGACGATGACTTTATTGCCAAGCGCCAAACGCTGTTTGCTCGTCGTTGGCAGCAACTTGAGCAGCAAAGCTTGGTGGAGTTTGTAGATGATCTAGCGGCTAGCTTTACCTTGCATCAAGGTAAAGCTAATCCATTTGTTCATTGGGAGTTCTTAACAGCAGAGTTTTCTGATGGCTTGTTAGTCAGTGCGTTGCAAGCCATTCCGCGTTTTCATTGGCTAGCGATGTTTCGTTTTATACTGAAAGACCTACGTCATCATCGCAGCGGTTTACCTGATTTAATTGTGTTTAATAGTACGAATAAAAACGAGCATTTATACGAACTGATAGAGGTGAAAGGCCCTGGCGATACCTTGCAGAAAAACCAGCAAGCTTGGCTGCAATGTTTCGCCCGCGCAGGTATTCCTGCCAGTGTGTTGTATGTTCGTGATGGGCCAAAGTAAGGCTAAATTAACCTTCGGCAAACTCGACGCGCACACGCGTACCGGCTTTTACCGACTTTAATTGCGTTACTTCATCTAAGGCATCGCCACAAATATTACAAGGATAAGACAATCGTATTTCATTACCTTGTGATGTGGGTGTCTTGCCAAATGCTATGGCTAAACAGCTGCCATCAGACCAAAAAGCAATGTCTCCGGGTTGCACGATATTGGTTGCTTTATCTTCGGGTGTTACTCGTATCGGGCAATCGAATAATACTTGAGCCCCTCGAGTTTGGATTGTTGATTCAAAGGGTACGGCTTTGAGTAAAGCATGCGCTGTTGGTGTGCGACGTAAGGCAATGCGGATAGTTACTTCGTCAAAATGAAGGGCTAGCAGCGTCATGAAGGGCGTCCTATTGCGGCTGACAACGGCAGAAACTCCCGTTCGTACGAGAATTCCTGCCTCTGCTGCTAGTGTAGCCCGTCAGTTAAATTTAAGCTGCTTTTTCATTGCGAATTAACGCAATATTTAATGCAGAAACAATGGCTTGTAGGCTTGCCGATAACGTGTCGGCATCCTGTGCTGCAGCGCAATAGCGTTGTCCTGCAACATTGACCTGAACCATGGCCATTGCTTGCGCATTCGAACCTTCGGTTAACGCTTGCTCTTCAAACTGCACCACTTGTACATCGACGCCGGTGGTTTTGTGTAATGCATCAGTAAAAGCGCTAATGCTGCCTAATCCATGTCCGTGCACGGTTAATAATTGGCTGCCATCGTGCAGGCAGGCTTGAATACGATGATGCTCGCCGTTTTCTAGGTTGCCATGCTCTGTTTGATAGCTGGCTAACATATAGCGCCCATCATTAGGCATAAAGGCCTTACGGAATACCTGCACAATGGTTTGTGGTGATATTTCACCTTGCTCGGTTTCTGCTAAGGCTTGGATGTGTTGAGCCAATTCAATTTGCATCCAGCGTGGCAAGGTAATGCCCAACTCTTGCTCCAATAAATAAGACGCGCCACCTTTACCCGACTGGCTATTCACTCGGATAACCGATTGGTAGTTACGTCCCAAGTCTTGCGGGTCAATGGGCAAGTAGGCTACATCCCAGAAGGCGTCATCTTCTTGCACCGCTAAGCACTTGCGAATTGCATCTTGATGGCTGCCAGAAAAAGCGGTGTAGACCAATTCACCTAACCAAGGGTGGCGAGGGTGCGTTGGAATATTCGTGCACGCTTCGACCGTAGCGATAATGTCGTCAGCGGCGCTGATATCTAATTCTGGATCAATGCCTTGGCTGTATAAGTTCATCGCCATTGTCACTATGTCCATATTGCCAGTACGTTCGCCATTACCTAACAAAGTACCCTCAATACGATCAGCTCCGGCCAGTAAGGCTAATTCTGCAGCCGCAACGGCACAGCCACGATCGTTATGCGTGTGGATGCTAATGGTTAAGCAATCACGTTTGTTGACGTGGTCGCAAAACCATTCGATTTGATCGGCAAAGACATTCGGCATTGCCGACTCAATGGTCGCTGGTAAGTTGATAATGGTCTTGTTATCAATGCTTGGTTGCCAAACATCAATGACTGCATTGCATACTTCGACCGCAAATTCGACTTCGGTACTAGAAAAGCTTTCTGGCGAATACTGGAATACCCATTCGGTTGCAGGGTACTTCAGTGCTTCGCTTTTCACTTTTTCCGCGCCGTGCCGGGCAATCGCGACGATACCGTCTTTATCTAATGAAAATACTTTTTCGCGCTGCACGGGAGACGTCGAGTTATAAACGTGGACAACAGCACGACGAGCACCTTCAAGCGCTTGATAGGTACGCTCAATCAGTTCGTCACGGGCTTGGGTTAATACTTGAATCGTAACGTCGTTTGGAATTTGGTTTTCGATAATCAACCAGCGCACAAAATCAAAATCTGGCTGTGATGCAGCAGGGAAGCCAACTTCGATTTCCTTAAACCCCATACGTACTAATAAGCCCCACATCTGCTGCTTTTGTTGTACAGACATAGGCTCAATTAAGGCTTGGTTGCCATCACGTAGATCCACAGAACACCACAGCGGTGCGTTTTTGAGCGAGCGGCTTGGCCAACGACGGTTGGGCATTTGCAATGCAGGGAATGGACGGTATTTACGATGATTAAACCGTGGATTGCTTGATGTGCTCATGATGGGTCCTTGTGCGACTTACCGTTTTGTGGCTTGGCTCGCTGTGTTCGGTTTGGTTGATTAGTCGCTGTTGGCAGATATTGGCTTAGCCTTGTGAGCGTTACCATCTATGGCCCTTGTGGGGACATTTACACAGATTCACCTGGTTGGGTTGTTCTGCTCTGCCTTAACAGTGTGAACACAGTATATGCGCAGTTTGAGCAAATATGATTGCGAACTTGCTTTGCTTTTGCGGTATTTTTAGCATTAAAATGCGCATATAAGCTTAATATTAGTTAAAAATGTCTTTAATCTTAAGAGGTACGGACTATGGCTTCAAATAGTTATGAACGCGTGAAATTGGATCGTGCGGATCAGCGCATTTTGGAGTTACTGCAAGTGGACGGTAGTTTAAGTAACATCGAACTTGCAGATAAAATCGGTTTGTCGCCATCGCCATGCTCTCGTCGCGTGAAGGCACTTGAGGATAGTGGCTTAATTCAGGGGTATCGAGCTCATCTAGATGCCCGCCGTTTGGGTTTGGATCTGCTGGCCCTCATTCAAATCAGCATGGATCGTCATACCCCCGAGCGTTTCGATAACTTTGAAGCGCAGGTCACTGCCTGCGCAGAAGTGTTGGAGTGTTACCTAATCACCGGCCAATCTGCCGACTATGTGCTCAAGGTACTGGTTGAAGACATGCAGGCGTACCAAGAGTTCTTGTTGGGCACGTTAACGCGTATTGAGGGTGTGAGTGGTGTTCACTCTAGTTTTGTTATGCGCAAGGTCCTTGATAGAACCGCGGTTGCCATCCCTAAATTCTCTCGCAATTAGGCACTGCTTTACGGTTACTGAGTAACTATTGTGACTTGCGTTCTCTTCAAGTTACTGATGTGAGCGAACAACTAAAGCCCGTCTATACTTTGAGTACTTATAAAAGTAGGGGCTAGTTTTGGCTCAGCAGACTGCATCATCCATTGAGAAGAAGCTCACTCTATACGTAGTGCTGTGCAGCGTACTGCTCGGTTTGCTGTTTAGTGGCGTGCAGATTGGTACAGATTACGTAGTAGAGAGTCAGAGGTTTGACGAAAATGCCCAGCGTCTGATTAACGGTCAGCGAGTTCCCAGCGCGTTAGCACTATACAATTACGACTCCGGTTCGATGAAAGCTATCTTGGATAGCTTATTAGTAAATCCAGCGGTTCTCGCAGCCCGTATCGTTGAGAGAAAAACAGGTTATGAAATCTCTGCTGGTGCTGCCCCGAAAGACATCCCCTCTAATAATATCGTGCGCGCATACTCCGTCGTTCTATACGAGCCAGAGGCATACAGTTCTCTTAAGCGTGAAATCGGAGAGCTAATATTACTGGCTGATGAAGAGCAAGTACGTAAAGGGTTTGAAGGACGCGCCTTGACTACGTTATTGCTGGATATTTTACGCAACATTGTTTTGGCTTTTGTTTTAATTCTCGTCTTTCGAACTCGTTTAACGGGGCCAATTAAGCGCTTGGCGGCTCGATTATTAGATGTGGATTTGCAGGCGCCGTCGCTATCGTTGGAGGTTGAAAACGCGCTGAAGTACACAGAGTTAGATGATCTGGCGTGTAAAATGAACGATTTATTACGTGCAGTAAACGACGAAATAGCGCAGCGCAAAAATGCAGAGTCGCGAGTTCGCCTGTTAAATGAGCAGTTGGAAGAAAAGGTAAAAGATAGAACCAAGGAATTGCATACAAGTAATCACCAGTTACAAAATAGCATTGATGAATTGCAGCGTACGCAAAACCTACTACTGCAAGCACAGCGCATGGCGTCTCTGGGGCATTTGGCCGCCGGTATGGCGCACGAAATTAATAATCCAGTCGCGATTGTTTATAGCAATATCGCCACATTAAGTGAGTACCTAACCGAATTAATTAAATTGGCTGAACAATACAAGCAAGCAGAAAATCAAATTGGCGATGTATCGGTAAGAAAAGTCCTAGCCAACTTACGGCAGAGTATTGATTTTGATTTTGTCCGTGAAGATGCGCCAGACTTAGTTCGAGCCTCGAAAAATAGTTTAGAGCGAGTGCGCAATATAGTAGGAGAGCTGCGGACGTTTGCTAACAGCGATCAGCAGGAAAAGTCGTCGTTAAATTTGAAATCCGTGATGGATGAGTGTCTGAATGATTATGGCCTGTTAGACCACGATACTATTCGGGTATATGCATTATTGGATGGCCTGCCAGAAGTGAAGGCCGTTCGATCTCAAGTAATGATGGTGTTCGGCAAAATTTTGCAAAATGCGATTGATGCACTGTCGAAGGGAGGCACGATTGAAATTGCCGGCGAATATGACGATGAGTCGGTGTCTGTTTTTATTAAAGACACAGGGGTTGGCATGAGCGAAGAAGACGTTCGGTGCGCTATTAACCCGTTCTTTACTCGTAAAGAAATCGGTGCAGGCATCGGTTTGGGGCTGACCGTAGCCTATAACCTGATGTTAAATCATGGTGGAGAGTTATCCATTAACAGTGAAAACGGTAAAGGTACGGTCGTCATTCTAAAGTTCCCTTTTACCGACGTATTGTTCGATTAAAAAATCCCTCGTATGTGTTGGTTTTGCTGGCATGTTTCGTTGATTCAACGGATAGTATCGGTTAGTTTTCCTCCTTCAAATACAGCAATAAGATGTACCCATGTCGAAAAAATCTTCTTCTGGCGGTTTAGTTTACTCTACTGAAATTGGTCGCACTTGCCCTGATTGTCGAGCTGCAATTACAGACTGCCGATGCGGTCAAGATGAGCAGCCACAGGGTGACGGTATCGTGCGTGTTAGCCGCGAAACGAAAGGGCGTGGCGGTAAAGTCATGACCCTTATTACAGGCATCCCTTTGGTTGGTGCTGAGCTAAAAACACTGGCGAAAGATTTAAAGAAGAAATGCGGTGTTGGCGGTGCCTTGAAGGATGGCGTTGTCGAAATCCAAGGGGATCAGAGAGATATACTGGTGGCTGAATTAACTAAGCGCGGTTTTACCGTTCGTAAGTCGGGCGGCTGATGATGGCGAAAGCGCTGATCATATATGCCCATCCCGCTCATCAACGCTCTCAAGCGAATCAAACCTTACTGGATACCATTGCTGGTATTGCTGATGTAACGGTTCATGATTTATATGAGGAGTATCCGAACTTTCATATTGATGTTGAACGCGAACAGGCATTACTGCTTGAACATGACATCATTGTTTTTCAACATCCGGTTTATTGGTATAGCGCACCTGCTTTGTTACGAGAATGGCAAGATCTTGTGTTGGTGTACGGCTTTGCTTATGGGCGCAGTAGTCAAAAACTAGTGGGAAAAGTATTTTGGCCTGTGCTTACGGCTGGAGCATCGCAGTCGTCTTATTCTGAAGAAGGTATTAATCGCCACACTTTGGCGGATTTCTTCATTGCTTATCCTCAAATTGCCCATCTATGTGGCATGCGCTATGAAAAGCCTTACGAGATATTCTCAAGTCGTCAACAGACGCAAGCAGCGATACAAGATGTCGCGAACGGCTATCGCGACAAGTTAATTGAATTACTGGCGGGAATGACTCATGGCTGAAACCAGTTTAATGCATCAAGCATTAGTGTTTTTACTCGCTGCGGTTATTTCGGTCCCGGTTGCGAGTCGTTTAGGGCTCGGTTCTGTACTTGGGTATTTATCCGCTGGTGCGGTTATTGGTCCATTTGCTTTTGGTTTTATCGGTACTGATATTGGCGATGTCATGCACTTCGCCGAATTTGGTGTCGTCATGATGCTGTTTCTGGTCGGCTTGGAACTGCAGCCGTCACTGCTATGGCGCATGCGCGTACCCATCGTTGGTTTAGGTGGACTACAGGTTGTGCTCACCGCCGCCGCGATTGCCGGTGTGGCGATGGCGTTATCTATGAGCTGGCAACATGCGACGGCGATCGGCATGATTTTAGCGCTGTCATCGACGGCCATTGTATTGCAAACCCTAAACGAAAAAGGGTTGATGAAAAATGATGCTGGGCAATCGGCATTTTCTGTTCTGTTATTTCAAGATATCGCCGTCATCCCTATGTTGGCGATATTACCATTATTAGCCGTTACCGATGTGGAGCACGTTTCAGCGAAGCATGGCTTACCAGGTTGGCAAGGTACGCTGCTGGTATTGGCGGTAGTTAGTTCGATTGTCGTGGTCGGACGTTTAGTTAGCCGCCATGTATTTCGCATTATTGCGGCAACCAAGTTACGTGAAACTTTCACCGCAATGGCATTGTTGCTGGTGGTCGGTATTGCCGTATTAATGGAATATATCGGTCTTTCACCGGCTTTGGGTACTTTTATTGCGGGTGTGGTTCTCGCAACAAGCGAATATCGCCATGAGCTAGAGGCTGAGGTTGAGCCCTTTAAAGGCTTATTGTTGGCACTATTTTTTATATCTGTTGGTGCCAGCATCGACTTTGGATTGTTTTTAGCGAATCCATGGCCAATTCTCGCCTTAGTACTGGGGCTTGTGCTGATAAAAATGGTGATCTTACTGTTGCTGGGGTGGGGCTTCGGTATGTCGGCGCGCAGCAACGCTATTTTTACCTTTTCGTTAGCACAAGGCGGTGAATTCGCTTTCGTTTTACTGAGTTTTACGTCTAGCCAAGATATTTTGCCGGCGGCCATTGTTGAGCCGATGGGGCTAGTGGTAGCGCTATCAATGGCCATTACTCCCTTATTGTTTGTGCTCAATGAGCGCGTGGTGTTACCTAAACTTTCGGGCAACGCTAATGTCAGGCCGACCGATACCATTGAACCACATGATGCCGAAGGAGAAGCTATATTGGTGGGCTTTGGTCGTTTCGGACAAATCGTCGGTCGTTTGCTGCGTATGAACGGTTTTAATATCACAGTACTTGAGCACAATGCGACTCAGGTAGATTTGGTGCGTAGCTTTGGTCATAAAGTATTTTATGGCGATGCTTCGAGAATGGAATTATTAGAATCTGCTGGTATCGCTAATGCACGGTTGTTAGTGCTCGCGATCGATGATCATGAACGTACGCTTGATACTGTCCATCAAGTACGTCGTCATTATCCTAATTTACGTATTCTGGCTCGTGCAGCCGGTCGTCGTCAGGCTGCTGAATTGCTGCATGCAGGGGCTGATCATGTCGAACGTGAAACGTTTGACTCAGCATTGTCGTTAGGCGAACACGCGTTAAAAAATTTAGGATACAGAGCCTATCAAGCGCATCGTGCTGCCATGTTGTTTAAGCATCATGACGAGCGAAATGTTCACGCGCTGACGGAAGTGATTGCTGATGAAAAGGCGTTCTTGACCATGGCAAAGCAACATACTGCCGATTTAGAGAAAGTGCTGCAGTCTGATGATGAAGTTGATAAAGGGATGCAAGATAGCGGCTGGGATCGCTCCTAATATACCAGCCGGAAATAGCTTCTTTTGTGGGCATTTAGAGAGTCACTAAATGCTCACTTAGTGCTTTTCTAATCGTTTCTGGAAGTGCGCAAGATACCTTGGCGGCGTGATCGTAATGCACCATTACGGCATTCCCGCGTGCACACAAACGCTTGCTTTGCCAAACCTCATGTTCGACCACAAATGATGTATTCCCTATGCGTCCTATAAATGTACGCACTTCAACATCTTGGCCATAAAAAAGCTCGTCGGTATATTCGACTTCAATTTTCGCCACAATTAAATGCCAGTCTTTAGGATTTAAATCGGGTGTAAAAAAGCGAAATATCGGCGTACGTGCATCCTCAAACCAGACGGGCAGTACGGTATTGTTTATGTGACCTAGGGCATCTGTATCAGCAAAGCGCGGTAGTATGTTTTGTGTCCACATAAAATAAACTCGTATTGGATTTAATCGATATTGTGCCATTTTGAGCAGTTAATACCAATTTCTCGCCCGCTTAACTACAATAGCGTCAACTTACCAAAGCTGAATTTTATGTTGTCACCCATTGGTCTGCCCGTCGCAGATGATGAAAGTGCTATGCGCTTAGCCTTGCTGCAAGCTCAGCAAGCTTTTGCTGCTGGCGAGGTTCCTGTGGGAGCTGTTGTGGTGTTGGATGGTGTTGTTATTGGTGCTGGATTTAATTGCCCAATAACGACGCTCGACCCGAGTGCTCATGCAGAAATGGTTGCTTTGCGTGATGCAGCCAAGCGTATTGGTAATTATCGAGTTACTGATGCCACACTGTATGTCACGGTTGAACCCTGCACTATGTGCTCTGGATTGCTTATCCACAGCCGTATCGGCCGTCTTGTTTATGGTGCGACAGAGCCAAAAGCCGGAGCCGTTGAGAGTGCGACCCAAGTATTTTCACAACCTTGGTTAAATCATCGCCTCGATCTAAAGGGGGGGGTGCTAGCTGTCGAGTGTTCTGAAATTATGTCAGAGTTTTTTCAATTACGTCGCGATGCCAAAAAGCGTTTGAAGCAAGCATCATCAGTACCGTCTAAAGATTGATGGCATGCGCACAAGGATTATAGAAGCGGTGGCACTACAGTCACGTTTAAAGAAGATAGTTGTAGGGCATCACTGCCTTCACCAATTGTTGCGTACTGTTCGTCATTCCATACCAAGACATCGTAATAACGACGAATGTTTTGTACGTAGTTAACCGGCTCTTGGCCACGAGCATAGCCGTAACGCGTGTTGCGGTAATAACGACGCTGGCTTAGTAAAGGTAGGCTGTCTTTGACATCAATCCACAAGTTTGGATTTTTGCCTAACTGGCTGGTGAGCTTGCGTGCATCGCTAAGATGCCCATAGCCGACGTTATAAGCTGCCAACGACATCCAAGTGCGATCTGGCTCTTGAACTTCATCATCAATACGACTGCGCAATTTTGCTAAATAACGACCCCCACCTTCAATGCTTTGCAGTGGATCAAGGCGGTTTTCTATACCCAGTTCGCTGGCTGTATTTTGCGTCAGCATCATGATGCCACGAACACCTGTGTAACTGCGTGCCTTAGGATTCCAATGACTTTCTTGGTATCCCATGGCTGCAAGTAGACGCCAGTCGAAATTGTTATCGTCAGCGGCTTTTTGGAAGTGGGCCAAATAACGTGGAAGTGCGCGTTGTGAGTGGCGCAAGAAACGCTGAGCGCCGACGTAATCGAATTGGCCAAGGTGTCCGTAAAAACGCTCTGATAACTCAGCTAGCACCGCGCCGGTTTCGGCTTGGTAGAAAAAGTTGAAGGCTTCTTGGGCTAAGCCATCGTCAGAATTTTGAGGAAAGCTCCAAGCAACGTTCTGTAGATCGCCTAGCGTGAACGCAACTTCCAAGTTCGGTAGATAGGTCTGCATCATTTGGAATTCATTAGAATTCACCATAGTGAAATCTAGATCACCGTCCGACACCATTTGCATTAAATCGGACGCTTCCAGATCGGTACTTTCTTGCCAGCTTAAGCTTGGTAGCTCATCGCGCTGCCAGCGACGTAGGCTGCTAGCATGACGTGAATGGGCAGTAACCATTAAGCTGCTTTGAGCTAGATCATTCAACGACGTAGGGCGCTCTCCGCCGCGACGCATCACGATATACTCCGACACCGTCATATAGCTGGGCGAATAATGTAGCGGATAATCGGCAGTTTGTTCTTTGCTTAAACCGGCCGCTGCAAATTGTGCTTGTCCGCTTTCTAGAGCAGCCATTACGCCTTCAAGGTTATCGGCAACTAAAATTTCTAACTCTAAGCCGAGATAATTGGCAAATGCCTTGGCGAGTTCATACTCATAGCCTGTGGCGCCATCACGATCATCGTAATAAGTAGTAGGGCTGTTACGCGTCACCATGACGACTTTGCCCGTTTTGTGTAATTCGTCCATACCTTGCGGGCGCACGTTGCCAGAGAGCGTAGTCACCGTAGTGAACGCTAGCAGGGCAATCGCTAAAAGACTTATTACGCCACGAAGCATGAAATTTCCTATAAATCGCACCAAAGTGGTGCATTGTTCATCTGGGGAGTCATTTTAGCGTGCGCACTGCTTAAAAAACAATCTATAAACGACGGGAACTTTTTCCGCACTTTCGGGTATAGCTTCACACTCTGCGCTAACACCTTGATATGACGTAACTTTTTGTAGTCAAAAATGCCGCGGAACAATCTGTTGCCATTGGTTCATTGATTACAATCTCAATTATTAAAAGCAAAGTAAGCAAAATCTGGTGTGAAACCGCCCGATCCAGTACAATTCCGCCTCATTTTTGCTTTGATATGCTCCCAACCTTTGGAGTCGAACCACGATGCTTGAGCTGCGTGGCGCCCCGGCGCTGTCTGAATTCCGTCTGAATAAAACCTTAAATAAGCTACAACAGGTGCTGCCTCATGTGAGCGCTGTGTATGCTGAATTTACGCACTTTGCAGACCTAAAAGCTGAACTCAGCGCTACTGAACTGACTGTGCTGCAACGCATTCTGCGTTACGGCCCTAAAGCCGATGTGCGTGAGCCTAGCGGCGAGTCGTTTCTCGTTATTCCCCGTTTTGGCACTATCTCGCCGTGGTCTTCAAAGGCAACCGATATCGCGCACAACTGTGGATTAGGTAATGTCCTGCGTTTAGAGCGCGGCATTACCTATTATGTAGAAGGTATTAGTGCTGCTGAGCGCGAAGTCGCCGCTGCGGTACTGCACGATCGCATGGTAGAAACCGTGTTGGAGAACAGTGAAGGCGCTGGCGCTATGTTTTCGCACGCACAACCCGCGCCATTAACTGAGATTGATCTTCTCGGTGGTGGTCGTGAAGCCTTAGTTGCCGCCGACCAAAATCTCGGTTTGGCATTAGCCGATGATGAAATCGACTACCTTGCCGACAGCTATCGCACCTTAGATCGTAACCCGACCGATATTGAATTGATGATGTTCGCCCAAGCGAACTCAGAACATTGCCGCCATAAGATCTTCAACGCGACGTGGACGATTGACGGCGAAGAACAAGATAAATCCTTGTTCCAAATGATTAAGAATACCTACGAGTGCTACAACGAAAACATCTTGTCGGCATATAAAGACAACGCATCGGTTATTCGTGGGCATGTGAGTGGTCGTTTCTTCCCGAATCCAGATACTCGTGGCTATTCGTACCACGAAGAAGAAATGCACATACTAATGAAGGTAGAAACTCATAACCACCCAACCGCGATTGCACCGCACTCAGGTGCTGCAACTGGTTCGGGTGGCGAGATTCGTGACGAAGGTGCAACCGGTCGTGGTTCTAAGCCAAAAGCAGGCTTAACTGGTTTTACTGTTTCTGATTTAAAAATCCCAGGCTTCGAACAGCCTTGGGAAAGCCAATACGGTAAGCCAGATCGTATTGTGTCGGCACTCGATATTATGATCGATGGCCCTCTGGGCGGTGCGGCATTTAACAACGAATTCGGTCGTCCTGCTCTGTGCGGTTATTTCCGTACATTCGAATTAGAGCACGACGGTGAAGTGCGTGGTTATCATAAGCCAATCATGATTGCGGGTGGTTACGGAAACATCCGTGACGAGCATGTACAAAAAGGCGATATCCCTGTTGGTGCACGTTTAATCGCACTCGGCGGCCCAGCCATGCAAATCGGTTTGGGTGGTGGTGCGGCTTCATCTATGGCGTCTGGCCAATCCAATGCCGATTTAGATTTTGCTTCTGTTCAACGCGAAAACCCAGAAATGGAACGTCGCTGCCAAGAGGTGATCGACCGTTGTTGGCAGATGGGTGATGCCAACCCGATTGCCTTTATCCACGACGTGGGTGCTGGTGGTTTGTCTAACGCCTTTCCAGAGTTGGTATCTGACGGTGGTCGTGGTGGCAAGTTTGAGCTGCGTAACGTACCTAACGACGAGCCAGGTATGAGCCCGCTGGCGATTTGGTGTAACGAATCTCAAGAACGCTATGTTATGGCTGTTCCTGAATCAGAAATGGATGTGTTTGATGCGATTTGCGCGCGCGAACGTTGCCCATATGCGGTGGTGGGTATCGCCACCGAAGAAGAGCATTTAACGGTTACGGATAGCCATTTCGATAACAAGCCTGTGGATCTACCGCTGCAAGTATTACTGGGTAAGCCACCGCGTATGCATCGCGAAGCAACTACTCGCAAGGTGGCGGTTGATGCATTTGATGCAACCAGTATCGATTTGGCCGAATCGGCTGAACGTATTCTTAAGCTGCCAACCGTCGCCAGCAAGTCGTTTTTGATTACCATTGGCGACCGCTCGATCACGGGTACGGTTGCACGTGATCAGTTTGTTGGCCCTTGGCAGGTGCCTGTTGCCGACGTTGCGGTAACGACAGCGTCTTATGATGGATACGTTGGTGAAGCCATGGCAATGGGTGAACGCACGCCTGTAGCCTTGTTGGATGGCCCTGCGTCCGGTCGTTTGTCGGTTGCTGAAGCAATTACCAACTTGGCGGCTGCGCCGATTGCTCAATTGGCAGATATCAAACTATCCGCTAACTGGATGTGTGCGGCGGGTCACGACGGCGAAGATGAAAAATTGTATGCCACAGTGAAGGCTGTGGGTATGGAGTTGTGCCCAGATTTGCAGGTAACCATCCCTGTGGGTAAAGACTCTATGTCGATGAAAACGCGTTGGACTGAAGGCGCTGAAGATAAAGCGGTTACCTCGCCGATGTCGCTGATTATCACAGGTTTTGCGCCTGTATCAGACGCACGCAAGGTGATGACGCCACAGCTGAAAACCAACGTCGGTGAAACCGACTTAGTGTTAGTGGATTTGGGCCGTGGGCAAAATCGTTTAGGTGCCTCGTGCTTAGCGCAGGTGTATCAACAAGTTGGCCAACAACCGGCCGACCTTGATGATGCCGAAGATTTAAAAGCCTTTTTCGCTGTTGTTCAGGGCTTAAATAGCGATGATAAATTGCTGGCTTACCACGACCGTTCCGACGGTGGTTTATTCGCCACATTAACGGAAATGGCGTTTGCCGGACATTGCGGTATTGACGTTAAGCTTGATCTGTTGGCCGAAACCGAAGCAGATTTAGCCGCAGCCTTGTTTGCGGAAGAACTCGGTGCCGTCATGCAGGTTCGCCGCGATGACCTAGAAGAAGTGCTGGCGCAGTTCGAAGGCGCAGGCTTGGGTGAATGCACTCAGGTGATCGGCTCTATTAATGAAGACGACCAGATTATCTTCAGCTTCCAAGACGAAGACGTATTGAGCGAAAGTCGTGTGACTTGGCAGCGTTTGTGGTCACAAACTAGCTACGAAATTCAGGCGCGTCGTGACAACGTTGAATGTGCGAAGCAAGAATTCGATGCTCTATTAGACGCGGAAAACCCTGGTATTAATGCCGAATTAACGTTCGACATTAACGACAACATTACTGCGGGTCTTGAAGGTCGCCCATGCGTTGCCATTTTGCGTGAGCAAGGTGTCAACGGCCAAATCGAAATGGCAGCGGCGTTTGATCGTGCTGGCTTTGATACCGTCGATGTACACATGAGTGATGTATTAAGCGGTGCAGTGACGTTTGAAAACTTCCGTGGCCTAGTGGCGTGTGGTGGTTTCTCTTACGGTGACGTATTGGGTGCCGGTGAAGGTTGGGCGAAGTCTATTCTCTTCAACGAGCAAGCACGTAGCCAGTTTAAAGCCTTCTTCGAACGTGAAGATACGTTCGCTCTTGGTGTATGTAACGGCTGTCAGATGCTGTCCAACTTGCACGAGTTGATTCCGGGTGCTGAACACTGGCCACACTTTGTACGTAACATGAGCGAGCAGTTTGAAGCGCGTGTTGCCATGGTTGAAGTACAAGAATCGGATTCCGTATTCCTCTCGGGTATGGCTGGTTCACGAATGCCGATTGCTGTGGCACACGGTGAAGGTCGTGCTGAGTTTGCTTCTGAAGACGATATCAACGAACTAGTCGGTCAAATTGCCCTGCGTTATGTTGATAACTATGGTCAAGTGACGCAGCAATACCCAGCCAACCCGAACGGCTCACCACAAGGTATTACCGGTTTAACGGCAAACGAAGGTCGCGTTACTATTATGATGCCGCATCCAGAGCGCGTATTCCGTGCTATTCAGAACTCTTATATTCCTAGTGAAGATTGGAGCGAAGACGGTGCGTGGATGCGTATGTTCCGCAATGCGCGGGTGTGGTGTGAAGAGAATTGATTGCTCGTTGAAATCAATTCGTAGGAGCGCATCTTATGCGCGATAAAAAAGGCCGCTTTTGCGGCCTTTTTTGTATTTTTCGAATTCAAGTGTCATAAAAACTTAATATTTCATTTCGCTAGGATTGTTGAATGGTGATATATTTTGTATATCATAAATATATCTTCAATCTTGTTGAGTTCTTTTGTGGATAAAACTAAGTCTGAATCCGCCCCTGATAAAAAGGAGACTGGTAGTAAGAAAAAACCGAAAGTTAAGAATGACGCCCAGTTGTTGATTCGCATCAATGGTGTTGAGCGCGATGAGTTTTTAGCTTTGTGTGACGATTTAGATACCAGTGCAGCCAGGGAGATTCGACGATTTATTCGTAGCTTTATTCGAGAACACCAAGAGACTGATGATCAATGAGGGCGTAAGCCAAATATTAAAGAAAAGAAGAGAATAACCATGTCTAAGAAAGTTTCTAAACAAGTTGTTAGTATCAAAAAAGAAATCAAAGCACGTAAAGCTAAAATTTCTAAGCAAGAAGGCAAGTTAAAAAGCTTGAAGAAAAAGCTCAAAAAAGTAGCGTAATTCCATGTTGCGTCAAAAAGCCTCGTTATAGACGAGGCTTTTTTATGGGTGTGGACTGGTCTATTAAATTAAAGATGAAGCCCGCATTCAGTTTTCTCTTTTCCTTGCCAGCGTCCTGCGCGGCCTTCGCCTTTAACTGTGCAATGTGAGCAGCCAATAGATTCATAACCTTCGGCAACCATTGGGTGGAAAGGCAGGTCATGAGTAGCAATGTAGGCATCACGTTCTTCTTTGGTGACATCAAGCATAGGATTGAACTTGATAATGCCTCTGCGTTCTTCAAAGATGTTCAGTGACGCTCGGTGATCCGATTGCCAGCCCATGAGACTTGAAATCCAAATATTGTAACGAGCTTTCACTTCCTCTAGCGGTTTGACCTTATTCACTGAACAGCATAAATCTGGATCGGTTTCCCACAGGTTTTCCGACAGTGAGTATGCGTGCAGATGCTTGTCGGGAGTTAGATCTGCAACCCTCAGATGGAAGCGGTCTATCAGATAGTCGCGGTACTCTAATGTCTGTGCAAAGTGGTAACCAGTATTTACGAAGTGGATCAGCTGCTCTGGTCGAATCGTTGAAATAATGTGCAAAAAGTAGGCTGAAGTCGCCGCAAATGACGAAGTTACCAGTATTTTGTCCGCAGCGAAGTCTTGGTAAACACGCTGAATGCGCTCTTCGAAGTTGAGTGGTTTGTACTCTTCGTTGAGCTTTTCGATGGCTTCTTTAGTCAGCCCAAGGTTGTTTGTACCTGCGGTGCTGATAATGTCGGCAGAAGTGATGTTTGCGGTATTCATTGTAATTCCTTGGGCTTTCGACCCACTGAATGGAAGGTGCGCGTTGCAGATGTTGAAAGATAGAGGCAACGATATCTGCCTATAGTAAACTGGCAAGCGATTACTTCAAAAGAATAAATAGTAAAAGTTTTATTTCTAAAAAGAATATAGGTGGCGATTGTTGGGCAGCCTCATTTGGCTTATTGGGTACGTGTGGCTCATCCCAAAATTCCTGAAATTTAGGTTTTGAAGGGATATTTTTTCTATTGTATAACTCGCGAAACCGATAAAACCTCCGAAAATAATTATCAAAATTTTCTTATTAGCCTCTAATTTCTGGTCAACATCGGCCTTCTATTATTATTTGGTTTTCGTGTCTAAGCCGTATTTTATTAAGGTTTTATCTCCATGTTACGCCGATTTAATATTGTGGCATTTTTAGTGTGATGTTCGATTTGATACTTAATGGACGTCTTTTGTCTCGCGTCTAATTTCGTCCGGACATTTTCAGTCTTTGGCTGATTTTTCTAAGAAATATTGGAACTCGGTAATCGTTCACCTGCCAGAATAGCTCTAATAAAAAATCACCACTTAGGTACGGAAGACAGGGAGGGTTATTGAATGGCTAGTTTACGATTCTTTGATTTTGGGTTGTTTGGGATATTGTGTCTGTTTGCTCTGGGGGCTGGTTTAGCTCAGGCTGACGATTTAACGGTACTTGACCAATCGAATGAAGACTTAGCAAAACGAGTAGGTATGCCGTTTTTGAACGATGACGGTATGAGTGATATTGCCGCCCAAGGTATTCGCGACGATTATAATTATTTAATTGATGTTGCTGATGGTACTGGTCCTGTTGATCAAGCTCCTGAGAAGGGGATTACGGCCTTGTTTCAAAGTGTGCTTCCTATGCTTGATTTCCTTACTGATTATGAGATATCAGATGTTGAATATCATGATCCAGCTGCACCTCAAGTCGTGACTAATACCGATGGTACAATCACAGTTTTACTGCCTAAGCGTATAGGGCAAATTGCGTATCATAATATGGCTATTAAGGGTCTCGAAGATACGCCGCTTGGCGATCTCTTTTTTAATGATGTCACTACCGTTGAAGGTTCTAAACTAATTCTTACGCCTCGAAATATGTGATTCGCTTGTCGAGTCGTCATAGTTATTCCGGCGGTGTTATAAAACGTCCGCCGGAAATATGACCATGACTCTAGAGCGCGATCATTCTCGGCGATTTTATTTTTTGAGATTTATTATTAGAGCTTTTAGTTCTTGAATTTCGTCTCTTAATTCGTTCAATGTAGCGCTGCCGTCTTCTTCGGCTTTCTCCGCTCGTTCTTTTGCGTGTTCATCTTCTAATACATTGACGACGATACCTATCACCATATTAAGAAAGGCAAAGGCAGTGAAGAAAATGAATGTTAGGTAATAGCTCCATGACAAGGGGTAGACTGCCATGGTTTCGTACATCACATCAGTCCAGTCTTCGAAGGTCATTACACGGAATAGCGTAAGTAGAGAAATACTGATATCGCCCCACAATACCGGGTTAATTTCGGCAAAGAAGGTGGCACCAACGGCTGCGTAGATATAAAAAATGATGAACATGAGCAGTACGACATAGCCTAGCTGAGGCAGAGCGCGGACAAGGGAGTTAAGTAGGGTGCGCAACTCAGGAATGATAGAGACCATTCGTAGTACGCGGAATACGCGCACCAAACGGCCAACTAAGGCCATATCGCTGTTATCAATAGGTATCAAGCTGACGACAACAACGAGAGTGTCGAACACGTTCCAGCCATTGTGGAAAAATCGTTTCTTATTCGGCTCTGCAATGAACCTTACGATGATTTCAAAAAGAAACAGAAAGGTAATGCCGACATCTAGCCAGAGGATAATTTGGGTGACAGCTGAAGGGATTGGATAGGTTTTTGCGCCAATCAACAAGGCGGAGAGAATGATGACGCCGACAACCAGCATCTCGAAAGTGCGATTGTCACGCAGTGCAATGGAGCGTTCTTGTATCTGCTGAATAGTTATCATGTTGATGCTTTGTCTGCCTAGTTATGACGATTAAAATGCAGATGGTATCCAGATTTTCGCTTAATACAATCGTATGAATCGAGGATTGTGCGAGAATGACGCCTTCTCTGTTCTGGCTAGTGTTTTATGAATGTCGCAATTCTGGTCTTGGTGGCTTGCGCAACGTTAGTTTTGTTTCTTGGACCTCTTCGCAATCAGCCCTTATGGCGCGCTACGATTACGCCACTCGCTTCTATTATTGGTTCTGGTTTTTTAGTCCTAGGTCCTGTGCTTGCCCATGACTTTGGTTCATGGGCTCCGGTAGGAATGGCCGCCCTTTGCCTATTGGCTTGGAGTTTTGGCTCGGCAATTAGAGCGAATATCGCACGAATCGATACGGAGGAGGGCTCGGCGGGCGAGTGGAGCGAGCGCATCAGTGCTTGGGTGCTGTCTGTAGCCTATATGATATCGGTAGCCTACTACTTAAATTTATTAGGAAGCTTTGCGGTTAGTCTTACATCCTTTGATACGCCTCTCGTAGCGAGAGCCATTACGACTGCCGTATACCTTTTTATTATCCTTCTTGGTTGGACGCGCGGCTTCGGAGCATTGGAAGCCGTCGAGTACCCAGCGGTTGTTGTTAAGCTCGCGGTGATTACCGGGCTGATTTTTGCACTCGGACACAACATGTGGTCTGTTCATCAGCAGGATAGTTTAGTGTTTCCTGTTGCCGATATTCGTGGCTGGTATGTTGTCACCTTGTTTTTTGGGTTGATTGTAACGGTGCAAGGGTTTGAGACTTCGAGGTATCTGGGCGTTACGTATTCAGCCTCAGTACGAATTAAATCAATGAAAATCGCCCAGTATGTTTCTACCGTCATTTATTTAGTTTATGTCGTGTTATTAACCTATGCGGTGCCGATTTCAACCGACAACGTCAGCGAAACTGAAATTATCCACCTAATGAAAAGCGTCGCACCAATTTTGCCTGTGCTCCTTTTGGTAGCGGCATTGGCGGCACAATTTAGCGCTGCGGTGGCGGATACCGGTGGGGCAGGCGGCTTGGTAGAAGAAGTAACGCACAAGCGAGTTAGTGAGCGTCAGGGCTATCTGCTTGTTTGCTTGGTCGGTTTGGTTCTAACTTGGCTTGCGGATGTATTCACTATCATAGCGTTTGCATCGCGTGCTTTTGCTCTCTATTACGGGGTGCAGTCATTTATCGCTGCGCGTAATAGCCTTGGTGGTTATCGGATTTTTTATGGCGCGTTAACCGTCGTGGGTTTCGCCGCGGCGTTGTTGGGGGCACCAGTAGAAGGATGATTAATAGGAAATTTAGGCTACCTCATTACAAGGTAGCCTATTGGGATATTTAGCGGTTTTGTCCAAGAATACGCATGGCCTTTAAGCGGCGGCCTGCAGCGGATTCATTCACATTTAAAACATGATCAGCAATACGCTCTAGACGATTCAGTACGTCAATGAAGGTAACACCGGCACGAGGCGAGTAATCTCCATTTTCCAAGCGAACATAGTGATTACCGCGATATTCGTCGCGCAGTTTGTCTACTTCATTTTCTAATACAATGGCATGGTCGAGATCGACTTCTTGCGGATCCATGGCCACATTCAAGTGCATATTGGTGATGACATCGCGCACCGCAATCATCATTCGTTCGATTTCTGCGGTCGCAACTTCTGGCCAGGCAGACTTGGTTTCGTGCATGCGTTCTAACAGCTTTGAAATCTGGAAATAGATGTCTGCGATGCGCTCCATGTCATTGATCATGGTTTGCATGAAACGCATACGTTCAGTGAGGTCGTGTTCTAGGTGGGTGCGTTCACTGATGCTAACGAGGTAGTCGGAAATTTCGATTTCAAATTGATCCGTTGCTTGCTCGTATTTTTGAATGCGTTCCATTAATTTTTCGCGTGCGGCCTTAGGGTCGAACAACAACTCATTAACAGAGTCGTGCATTTTTTCGAGCACATCGGCAAATTGCTGAATCTCTTTTTGCGCCTGTTCAATTGATAGGTTAGGTGAGGTCATAACCCCTGCGCTGATGTAGCGTAAGTGAAAATTATCTTCATCACTGCCGCTATCGGGCTGCAAATATTCTACTAGGCGCACGAGTTGTGGCACAAAAGCGAACAAAATGATGACGTTTAATACGTTGAAGGAGGTATGAAATAGAGAGAGAGCTAGGGTTGCGTTGGAACGTGCTCCTGGGTCGTCGCTTAACACGGATATTGGGTTGTTGGTAAAGGTTTGCACCGCCCAGTCGATGGCATCAAGTACAAAGTAAATCGATGCCATCATCCATATCACGCCAATGATATTGAACAGAAAGTGGAATCGAGCGGCTCGCTTAGCATGAACGTTGCCGACCATAGCCGCTAAATTGGCGGTAACGGTAGTACCAATGTTTTCACCCAGTACCATAGCCGCTGCAATCGGAAAGGAGATCCATCCTTCGAACAGCATCACCAGAGTTACAGCGGTTGCAGCGGAGGATGACTGCATGAGCAGCGTAAGTACGGTGCCAATAATGACGAACAAAACTAAGGAAAAGTAGCCGTAGCCAGTAAACATATCGAGAAACGCTAGGATCTCAGGATTGCTACGAATATCCGGTACGCCATTTTTAATGAACTCAAGGCCAATAAAAAGAATACCGAAGCCAACCATAGTTTCAGCAATGTTGCGCCAGCGGCTGTTTTTGGAGAATAGAAAAGCAAAGAAAATACCGATCATGGCAATGGCAATCGGGGTGATTTTCATCTTGAAGCCGAATAGGGCAACAATCCAGGCGGTAATCGTTGTGCCTATGTTGGCACCCATAATCACACCAGTGGATTCGACAAACGTTAGTAGGCCAGCGTTAACAAAGCTGACCGCCATAACCGTGGTGGTGGTGGACGATTGAGTAATGGCGGTAGTACCAAAGCCTGTCAGAACGCCGGTAAAGCGATTGCGGGTCATGCCACTTAAAATTCCTTTTAAGCGACTGCCTGCAATATTTTGCAAACCTTCGCTGAAAATCTTCATACCGAAGATAAAAATTCCTAAAGCTCCTATCAATTGTAGGAAGTCGAAGAAGGAGTAGTTCATAGGTCACCACTGAATTCGCGCTTAGAATTGTGTTGCCGAAGCATTGAGGCCGCGATTATAGCCGCAACTATTTCGCGAGCGGTGGCTTTTTCATATTTCTGTAACAAAAAATAATTCATTTAACGAATATTAATGCTGCCGTTGTTCCTAGTGGCTACTAGTGGTGGTGGCACCAAGGGCGTGAAGATACAGATAACGCCTATGTTAAGGCCGGTATCGTGACTAGTTGCCAAGCACAAGTAGGTCAGACAGTTGAGCCGGGTATGCGTCTATTAAGCCTAGTGACTGAGCTTATTTGGATTGATACCAACTTTAAAGAAACTCAAGTTGCTAATATGCACGTGGGTGATGTCGCGACTATTCATGTCGATGGCTTGGATGGTAAGAAATTCAACCGTCATGTCGATAGTTTCTTCGCTATTTTAGCGTCGCTTGCCTGCTCATCCGCATGGAATCTCGATTCAATGATTGTCTTTCGGGTATTGCAGGGTTTTACCGGCGGTGCACTGATTCCTATGGCCTTCACTCTCATCGTTACTTTGCTACCAGCCGAAAAACGACCGATTGGCATGGCTTTATTTGGCGTTACCGCAACGTTTGCTCCCGCGATAGGCCCGACATTGGGTGGTTGGTTAACTGAAGTCTTTAGCTGGCACTACATCTTTTACCTGAATGTGATTCCTGGCCTTGATTTCAGCGTCGTGTTTATTTCTTTTCGCTCGCAAGCAGTTGGCGAGTGAGCATCCACTGGTAAATCTGCGCTTATTTAAGAGCCGAGATTTCACCTTGGCCTGTATCTCTTACTTTGTTCTCGGTGTCGCGCTATTTGGCTCGGTCTATTTAGTGCCACTGTATTTGGCCGATTTGCAGCAGCGTATTGTTGTGGGCAGTCAAAATGCGCTGGAATATCTACGTCAATTGGGCGATATGTTGCAGGCCGGTGGCGGCAGTGCTGATCAGAGTTATGGTGTACTCATGGCTGAGTTACACACCCAAGCTATGGTGATGTCCTATAATGAAGCCTTCTTTGGCTTAGGTATCGCTTTACTATTGGCTTCGGTGGTGTCGCTGAGCATTCGACCTGCAGCAGCGCAGGCTGATATAGCCGAAGCCCCCGTGCATTAATCAATACTTGTGCTGGGAGTAGAGATTTTATACACTACGCGCCCTTTTAATAGGCCCCGTCCGTCTAGGTGATGTTCAACATTGAGCACATTGAAGTGGTTGGGAAGATAAACGACAAGCGATTCCAAAACTTGTCACTTGATAAAACGATCGGAGTGATCTGAATTTATGGTAGTTATCCGTTTGGCCCGTGGCGGCTCTAAAAAACGTCCTTTTTATCACATTAACGTAGCTGATGCCCGCTCACCACGTGACGGTCGCTTTATCGAGCGTGTTGGATTTTTCAATCCAGTTGCTCGTGGCCAAGAAGAGGCCTTGCGTCTGGATCTTGAGCGCGTTGACTATTGGTTGAGCAAAGGTGCACAACCAACAGAACGTGTTGAGAAATTGGTTAAAGATCTCAAGAAAGCTCAGGCTTAATTGTCAAACGCGGAGTTGTCTGTAGTGTCTGAAGAGAACATTTCAGTATTAGGAAAGGTCTCAACGGCATTTGGTATTAAAGGTTGGATCAAAGTGTTTTCATACACTGATCCGGTCACCAACATTCTGGATTACCCCATTTGGCAACTTAAGATTCAAGGCCGGTGGAAAGAATTCAAAGTGCTGCAAGGCAAGGCGCAGGGCAAAGGGTTAGTTGCACAATTAGAAGGTATTAACGATCGTGATCAGGCTCTAGCCATTGCTAAAGCTGAGATTGCAGTACCGACTGAAGCACTACCTGAACTTGAAGAAGATGAACATTATTGGTTCCAGCTGGAAGGGTTGAAGGTGGTAAACACCGACGGCGTGTGGCTGGGCCAGGTTAAAGAGCTTTTTGAATCTGGTGGTGGCAATCAGGTTATGGTGATCAAACCTTGCGAAGGCAGTGTTGATCAACGTGAGCGGATGCTTCCTTATGTGGATCAATTTGTTCTAGAGGTGGATTTGGATCGCGCTGAGATTCAAGTTGACTGGGACCCGGATTTTTAAACTTGGGCCCTCAAACAAGGGCTAAAGTGGAGTAATAACCGGTGTGGTTTGGAGTTGTGACTCTGTTTCCGGAAATGCTGCAAGCGCTGACTGACCAAGGTGTTAGTGGGCGTGCGGTAAAGCAAGATCGGGTACAGATTACGTGTTGGAATCCTCGTGATTTCGCGCATGATAACTATCAAACCGTGGACGATCGTCCGTACGGTGGTGGACCAGGAATGCTGATGAAAATTCAGCCTTTACGGGACGCTATCCATGCAGCTAAAGCAGCTGCTGGAGACGGTGCTAAGGTGATTTATATGTCACCGCAGGGCCGTAAACTTGATCAACAAGGTGTGCTTGAATTAGCGCAACAAGATAAGTTGATTTTAGTAGCCGGACGGTACGAAGGCATTGATGAACGTTTGATTGAACACGAAGTCGACGAAGAATGGTCTATCGGTGATTTTGTGTTGAGCGGTGGTGAGTTAGCCGCGATGACGTTAATGGATGCCGTGATTCGATTAGTGCCTGGTGTGTTAGGGCATGATCAATCAGCCCAGCAAGACTCCTTTATGGAAGGCTTGTTGGATTGTCCACACTATACTCGCCCCGAAGATTATGAAGGGCAGTTAGTACCCGAAGTACTACTTAGTGGTAATCACGAGAAAATCCGCCAATGGCGCTTAAAGCAGTCATTGGGCCGAACCTGGGAACGCAGACCGGACTTACTGGATGCGCTGGAACTGACAAACGAGCAACAAAAGTTATTGACAGAGTATCTGAATGAACGCGAAGCGCCTTCATCAGACTGTTAAGGAGCGAAATAATGAGCAGCAAGAACACAATCATTCAGCAGATTGAAAATGCACAGCTGAAAGAAGCACTTCCAGCATTTGGCCCTGGCGACACTATCGTTGTACAGGTAAAAGTGAAAGAAGGTACTCGTGAGCGTCTACAGGCGTTCGAAGGTGTAGTAATCGGTAAGCGTAACCGCGGTCTGAACTCTGCTTTCACAGTACGTAAAATCTCTCACGGTGTTGGTGTAGAACGTACTTTCCAGACTCACAGCCCATTGGTTGATAGCGTTGAAGTGAAACGCCGTGGTGCGGTTCGTCAAGCTAAGTTGTACTACCTGCGTGAGCGTAGCGGTAAATCTGCACGTATCAAAGAAAAGCTTTAAGCTTTTCAGCGGGAAAAACGGGCCATTGGCCCGTTTTTTTTTGGTCTTTTTCTCTAGGCCTGTATGATGTTGGCAACTTTCTACGGGCCATGAACTTAGTTTGGCTCAGTCACTCAAACGCTTCATATGTTAGTGAGCAGATTTTTATGAAAAAGACCCTGATTGCCGCTGCGCTTGGACTATTAATTGGTGCAACGGCAAATGCTGAAATGACACTGAAGGACGCAGCAGAAGCCAAATTGGTTGCTGCTTTCGGACCCGACCTAAAAGTCCGGGAAGTAGCGCAGTTGGCTAAAGGCCAAGTACTAGAAGTGGTATTAATAGATGGCAGTGTCATGCATATGACGCCGGATTTAAGCTACTTCACTTATCGCGATGAATTGTATGAGTTGACCGCTCGTGGCGCTAAGAGTGTTACTGAATCTCGCCAAGAACCGATGCGCGCAGCGAGTTTGGCGGCGGTACCCGATCGTGACACAGTGGTCTTCCCGGCTAAGGGCGAGGAAAAAGCCATGATTAACATCTTCACGGATATTGATTGTGGTTATTGCCAAAAGTTACACACCGAGATTCCACGTCTAAATGAACTAGGTATTAAAGTTCGCTACTTAGCCTACCCACGCTCTGGTATTAAAGATCGTGAAACGGGGCAATTGACGTCATCCTACGAAAAAATCAATTACGTTTGGTGCCAAGCTGATCGCGGCACCGCGATGACTGATATGAAAACTACTCAGCGCGCTTTGAATATCACTGGCCAGCGCTTGTCTAAGGCGAGTAGTCCAGATCAGGCCAGCACTCTTGAAGGCGAGTACCGTGCATTACAATCGCAAATGACAGCAATGCTTGCGTCTAGCAAAGACTGCCATTCTCCGATTGCTGTCCAATATGAGTTAGGTCAGTCGGTTGGTGTCACGGGTACGCCTGCCATTATCACAGAACAGGGCAGTCTCATTCCTGGTTATATGCCAGCAGATGATTTAGCGAAGCGATTAGGCGTTTTATAACCGAAAAATCGGCATGTTTATCGCTTAAAGAAGCCCGCTTATTAGCGGGTTTTTTTTGTTTGCGATTAAGTAACTTTATTGCTTGGCGCTCAGTGCTCACGTTTTATTTAAGTACAAACGTTCATTATATCTTATTCAGAAAGAGTACAGGCCTGATATTAAGTGGCCTTGAAGCAAGTATTCAGAAGTTATGCAAAGGGTTATCCACAGGAGCTGTTTTGACTGATTTTCACCCTAAGTTAACTTTTTACCGAAAAGTTCAGAAAACTGCTTTACTCAGATCTTTTTCGGTGCGTCCTGCCCCATGATGATGCCGTCTTATGCACACAGGTATTTTAAAGTCGTATTTTCTTCATATTTGGCTTATAAAAAGTAAATATGTCTATTGATTTTTATAAGTCATTGAAAAATATAGAGTTTTTAGTAGATCAAAAAATGATCAATCTGTAGGGAGGCTAAGTATGATGGGGATTTGTTGCATTTTTCAAAGTCTTATCCACCAACTTATCCACAGAATCTGTGGGCAAAATTCATCGGACTATCTCCGCCAATTTGAGCAATTTTTTTTATAAAATGCTGTGTTGACTATTGACAGGGTATTGGTGACAAAAAGTTGGTTATACACATTTGCTATCTTCGTATTTTGAACTGTCATGAAAAAGTCAAGCGCTTGTAGTGTTAACTTTCAGTATTCATAACTCATTGAAAAATATAAGATTTTTTTGTGGTGTAAAAGCGAACAATTTAACTCAGGGCCTGTATTCATGGGCCTTAGAGGGAGTTTTCAAAAACTTATCCAGAAAGTTATCAACAGAAAATGTGGGTAACTCGCGGAAAGCCCGAAAACACGGGCCTTTTAGCTGTTTTCATCCTCTTCTGAATGCAATAAAAATTGGTCTAAAGAAGGGTGTGGAGGGATGTCTAATGTGGATTGTAGAGATCCAGGTAATGCGTCAAGCCAGTTGAATCGTTCGCATAGCTGGCGCCAGATCCCATCTAGTGGTGCTGTGAATACTAATTCTTCTCCTGACGTCGGATGCACCATATTGAGCTGCCATGCGTGCAGCAATAAGCGAGGTGCGTTGAGTTGGTCGCGGAAGTAACGGCTGTGACGCCCTTTACCGTAGCGTGCATCCCCTATAATTGGATGTGCTAAGTGCTTTAGGTGACGGCGTAGTTGGTGCTTACGGCCAGTATGTGGTCGGCAATCGACTAGGGAGTAGCGTGATTGCGGATATTTATCGATTTCTACAGGAATCTCGACGGTTGCTAAACAACTAAAGTCAGTAATGGCTTCTTGCTCTGGCCTGACACGCTCGTGCTTGGCGTATTTATCAACCGGAGGAGCCATGGCGTAATCTAGATGGATGAATTCCGGCATATAGCCGCGGGTAATGGCGAGGTAATGTTTCTCGACATCGCGTTCGCGCCATTGGTCGGCAACCAAGCTGGCGATCTTTGGACTACGAGCAAAAGCCAATACGCCCGAGGTCGGCTTATCAAGGCGATGTACTGGATATACGCGACGGCCCAGCTGGTTGCGAACGAGCTGTAATGCGAAGCGGGTTTCATGGCGATCAATTTCGCTGCGATGAACGAGTAAGCCACTGGGTTTGTTGATAACAACAAGATCATCGTCTAAATAAAGAAATTCGAGTTCCATAAACCTGTCTTTTTGTTGCAGACGGGCACTTTACTCTGATTGATCTTGATCATCCAGAATACTGGTAATCGATTTAGATGAATGGCTGCGTAAAAAATGTAGGATTAAATCCAGCAAGTTTTGTGGATCTTCGAGGTGAGGGAAATGGCCGGTGCTCAGTTGTAAGTGGGTTACGTTACTTAGCCCAGCCGGAAGAGCCTTAACGGCCATACGATCATACTCACCATCAATCAGTAGGATAGGAAGAGTACTTAGCCAATCGGTTTCATAATAGCGGCAATGAAGTAGTTCAGGTAAAGCACGTAAACCATCATGAACGCGGAGCAGCTGCCATGTATCACGTAAAAATTGTGTTGATAGTCGGCTGTAAGGGCCTGTTTGCCTTTGCATATAATGCATAAAGCGCTTTTCATTAATAAAGGGTATTAAAGCAGGACCGATTGGCGTTGCCAGTAATCGCTCCAGCAAAGGCCAAGGAGCGAGCGATGGTGGCAGGCGGGGAGCGATCAGCGTCATGGTATTAATCACCGCGCACTCTTGTGCTAGCGATAGTGCAATCAGAGCGCCATAGTCATGCCCGACGATATGAATATCTTCAATGTTTAGATGAGTTAATAAATCTGTTAACAGTTCGCACTGAGTGTGGATGTTGTAATCGTAGGGAAAGGGCTTATCAGAATCGCCACAACCGACAAAATCGAGTGCGGTAACTCGGTATTGCTGAGTTAGTAACGGCCATAGTGAATGCCAATCCCAGCTGTTGCCAGAGATTCCATGTAGTAGCAATACATCTCGGCCGCTACCGGCTTGGTGGTAGTTAACCTTGATATCTTGCCAATGAAACCATTGCTGTTGGCCTCGCCAAATATTGGGATTGAGGTCAGAACTTTCCATGCTGGCCGAGTAATCCTCATATAAGTGCCGCTATCGTGTCATCTCTTTGTATGAACACAGGCTATTATTGTTCTGCTTAGTAATTTAGGCCAGTGTTGATAATAGGGCAAGTAGGCCCGTGTTTGATCTTCATTTCTCTGTATGTGTTGATCCGTTATCATGAGTCAACTTTTATACAAGGAATGTCTTTATGGAGCAGCGTTTCGTTCTGTTGCTGGTATGTCTTTGGTCGTTTATGGCAGTGGCGGAGCCGGTAGCATGGGATGGCACTGCCAAGTCTTGGCTAACACGCGGTAGTGAGCATTTTCAGATTCACTATCCTCAAGGCGAACAATATGAAGAAACTGCACTGCATGCGCTTGATCTTGCTGAAACGGTTCATAAGCAGTTAATTCCTTTTTTTGGCACTATTCCCGCGACTAAAACGCAGCTCGTGTTGGTTGATGATTTTGATATCTCTAACGGTTGGGCGACATTTTCTCCTTTCCCGCAAATTCGGTTGTTCTCTTCGCCACCGCAAGATATTAACGGCTTAGAGAATAATGATGAGTGGATGGCTGCACTTATTCGTCACGAATACGTACACATCTTACATATGGAAATGGCTAGAGGAATTCCAGCTAACGGTCGTAAGGTATTTGGACGACTGCCCTTTTTCTTTCCTCATGCGTTAACGCCGCCTCTCTTTATTGAGGGATTAGCCGTGTATTTCGAAACGAATCCAACATTGGGTATTGGTCGTCTGCAATCGAATTTTTATGAAATGCAAATGCATGCAGAAGTACGCAGTGGAGAATTTGATGAGCTTGGTGAGGCCGTAGCTTCTTTGCGTGAGTGGCCCTATGGCAAACATTATTTGTACGGTGCATATTTTATTGATTACTTAGTGCGTACTTATGGCGAGCAGCAATTACAGCGATATCTGCAGCAGTATAGTAAGCAGATTTTGCCGTATATCATGCAAAATGATGTCGCTAGAACTGTATTTGGAAAAAACTTTGCGCAGCTGTGGGATGACTTTCGCAAGGATATGCTGGTTCGATTTGCGGCGGACCCGGAGCAGACTTATGTGGAAGGTCGTTCAATTGCAGATTCAGGTTTTAGAACACTAGCAACAACGGTGTTAGGTGATCGGCTTTTCGTTAATTATGCCAATGACCAAGATAGAGCTGAATTACGCGTATATCCCACCGACAGTAGTAATGCTCAAGCAGCCGATGGAGATTTTCTTACCTACACCAAAGGCATCACCGATTTAGACGTTAATGCAGAGGGGGTTGTCGCCGCGTCAAGGCGTATTAGCTACAGTAGTGGTCGTTTAGAAAACGATATTTTTATTTGGCAGAATAATGATTGGACCCGTTTAACCAGTGAGCAGCGGTTACGCAAAGTACGCTGGCTGCCAAAAGGTGAGCGCTTGGTCGCTAGTCGAATGGTTGCTGGTATCAGCGAGTTATATTTACTTACTCTCAACGGTGAAATGTCGCTATTGTGGCGTGGCGTTGCGGGTGACGTACTGGGTGATTTCGATGTCAGTCCTGATGGTTTGTCCATCGCCGCGAGCATAAAGCGCCCAGATCAGGGTTGGAATTTAGAGTTATTTTCTATCGCCGATCATGTTTGGACACCGTTAACCAATAGCTTGTCGATCGAGTCGACTCCAGAGTATACCCCCGACGGATCGTTATTATTCACCGCCGACTATGATGGCGTTTTTAATATTTATCTGCGCACGAGTGAAGGTGATGTTAGTCAGATTACGCAGGTTGAGTCGGGGGCGTTTTCACCGCGCTGGCGTGATGGTTCTGTGGTGTATCAACAATATACGGTGACGGGCTATCAGTTGCGCGAAATCCCCATGTTATCAGCATTGCCGCCCGCATTAACTGTAACGGATGTACCGATAGGAATGCATAATTATCCTAATCCTGTGTTGATATCAGCAAACTCATCAGATGCTGAACCATATTCTCCGTTGAAAACAGTGCGCCCTTATTATTGGCTTCCAGCATGGGAAATCACCGACACGAACAGTCGAGTTGGTTTGCAAACCGGCGGCATGGATGCATTAGGGCGGCATATGTATTCATTATTATTGCTGCGCGACGTTAAGCAAGATGTATGGGAAGGAAGCGCTTTTTATAGTTATGACCCACGTTGGACACTGAGTTGGGATCGCAGCCATAGCTATCGCTTTCCACTTTCTGAGGTGCTTGATCCTATTGTTATTCGCGATGATACCGTGCGTGGTGAGCGCAATTACCTACTACGCGGTATCGAAGATCAACTCTCGTTGAGTGCGGGCCTAAGCTATTCAAATAAAAGCTTAGTGCGTGCACCAGAAGAAATAACAATTGTAGGTCCCCGTGACCTAAGTCAGGGGCTAGCAGGCTTGGCATTAACTTTCGATAATCGAGAAACCTACCTACAGTCTACCGGTGTAGGTTGGGGGCACAAAATTGAAATCGTTGCAGAGACGAATGACTTGCTCGAAAGTGCTTATGAAGGGGAGCAGTACCAAGCCGACTGGCAGTACAGCTTTAATATAGCGGGGCGGCACTCATTAACACTAAGTGCTGCTGGTGGTTGGGCAGACGATACCGCGGGTACATTTATACTTGGTGGTTTACCTCCGCAAGAAGATTTGCAGCGATTTGGTCGTGATGAATTATCTTTGTCGGGTTATCAGCAGGGAGCCGCGATAGGGCATTTTTATGACCGCGAACGTATCAAGTTTTCCGCTTGGCTAGGGCGCATTGAGGATAATTGGGATGTATGGCCAATCGGCGCTGGAGATGTGTCACTATCCTTGTACGCAGAATCTGGCGCTGCTTGGTTTAGAGGACAAGACAGAAAGGTATTGCCTGCCGTTGGCATGGAATTGAGTATTGAAGCTTTAATAGGCTATCGCCTTATTTTACCGATAAAGGCTGGGGTTGCTTATGGTATCGACGATACTTTAGGGGAAACTCAAACATACTTGCGCACTGCTTGGTATTATTAGTCGATAGTTATATAGGGGTTGTATGGAATATATTTGGATTTTAGTGGCGTTTTTATGTGGATTTATTGCGCGCCAGTTAACGATGCCGCCTCTTGTCGGGTTCCTTTTAGCGGGTTTCGGCATGAATGCCGCAGGTATCGAACCGCTAACTAATCTGCAAACGTTAGCCGATCTTGGCATTACCTTAATGCTCTTTACAATTGGCTTAAAGCTTGATGTTCGGGCTTTGTTGCGTACCGAGGTATGGGCTACTTCTATTGCCCATTCGGGAATCTGGTTTGTATTAGTGGCTGCACTTGTTCCTGTTCCTGCATGGCTTGGTATTGCACAGGTATACGATGTTTCATGGCAAACGGCCGGATTAGTGGCTTTTGCACTGAGTTTCTCTTCAACTGTTTGTGTTATTAAAATGCTGGAGGATGCCTCAGAGCTTAAAGTTCGTCACGGCAAGTTAGCGGTCGGAATTCTTATTATTCAAGATATTATCGCGGTATTGTTCCTTGTCGCATCGACAGGGAAGATCCCCTCTCCTTGGGCGTTTGCTTTGTTAGGACTTTGGCTAATTCGGCCAGTTATATATCAACTAATGAGCCGAGCAGGACACGGTGAATTATTACCCTTAATGGGATTTTTCTTGGCCTTGGGCGGCGCCGAACTTTTTCAATTAGTGCATATTAAAGGTGACCTCGGTGCATTAATGTTCGGCATTTTGCTAGCACCCCATGCAAAATCTGCTGAGCTGTATAAATCGTTGATGGGGTTCAAAGATCTATTTTTAATCGGTTTCTTTCTTTCGATCGGTTTTACTGCGCTTCCGACACTAGATATGGTGCCTGTAACTTTGGGCTTGCTCTTGTTGTTGCTGGTGAAATTCGCTCTATTTTTCTTCCTATTTGTTGCTTTGGGTTTGCCTGGGCGAACCGCTTATCTCACGTCCTTGGGGTTAGCAAACTATAGCGAATTTGGACTGATAGTGGCTCATCTCGGCGTTGAGGAGGGTTGGCTGAGTAACGACTGGTTAGTGATTATTGCTTTAGCAATGTCGTTATCTTTCATTATTAGCAGCTTTTTATATCGTAAAGCGCACCATATATACGCAGTGCAGAAGGATCTAATTAATCGCTTTGAACGCAAAGGAGCGCACAATGGTGTTAAATTACCGCAGAAAATCGACATCTTGATTTTAGGTATGGGACGAGTTGGTAAAGGCGCATACCAGACATTAAGCCAGGATTTCGGTGGTGCGGTTTGCGGGGTTGAATCGGATTCTGATCGTGCGATTTATTTGCAGGAAAAAGGACTAAACGTTATTGCTGGTGATTCTGATGATATGGAATTTTGGCAGCAGGCAGCGAAGCGCAACATTCGCTTAGTCATGTTGGCTCTGCCGTCGCAAACAGAAATGCGCAGTACCTTAGAAATGATGCAGTTATCTGGCTATCAAGGACGTGTTGCCGCCGTAGCGCGTTATGAAGATGAAAGAGAAGAGTTACTCGCCTTAGGTGTTGATGTGGCGTTTAACTATTATTCCGAAGTTGGGTCGGGCTTCGCTGCAGAAAGTCGTCACTTACTAGAACCGCAAACATAAACAGCCGGCATGGTGCCATCCCGGCTGTCGAGTTTTATTCTAATCAGGCTGATCAAAAGAGGTTGAGAACAAGAGCTGCTTGCTCGCAGTTATCTTTCTCTTTTAAATCGTTTTTCTGCTTAGACTGATCCGATTTGATCCAGCTGTAACTGCTTGGTGAGCCCTTACAGATGGTTAGACCTAGTACGTTATTCGCCGACTTTACAAATACATTCATGTTCACTAAACCGCGAGTTCTTGAACGTAAATAGATTTTCTTCGGTGAAATGGTGTAGGCCCGTAGTCCATCTTTGGCGCTGATGCTCTGGCTGCTGCCCGCAGGCGCATTCACAAATACCGCATCGTCACGAATCTCGATACTGCTCCAATTGGAATCAGTTTCAAATTCCAATTCGTAAATTTTGTCTTCGGCAAATACTTGGGCACTAAAACTTAGGGCACATAATAAGGGTAAAACGATTGCTTTCATGTCAACCTTCCGTGGGTTCGGATGGTGGGTTTGGAAAGGGCCGGTTATTACCAGCCCCTTTATATGCTCCTTAAAGTTATAGTTCAGCCTTTAGCAACCGTCAAAGATGACTCTCAGCATATTCTGCCAATGGTGACCGTGGTGAGCCTTCTAAATGAATCGTGCCTCCGTATGGAAACTCCTTAAACCGTTCAATTAAATAGGTTAATCCCGAGCTAATTGGATTGAGGTAAGGTGTGTCTATTTGTGCAAGGTTACCAAGGCACACGACCTTACTGCCCGCGCCTGCACGGGTAACGATGGTTTTCATTTGGTGTGGTGTTAAGTTCTGACATTCGTCAATTAAGATTAAGCTGTGCTGGAAACTGCGTCCGCGGATGTAGTTGAGCGATTTAAATTGTAGTGGCACTTTTTGCAAAATATAGTCGACACTACTTTTTGAGTGTTCGTCATCGTTATGTAGCGCTTCAAGGTTATCGGTGATCGCACCTAACCAAGGCTCCATTTTTTCGGCTTCTGTGCCTGGTAAGTAGCCAATATCTTCATCAAGGCCGCGAGTACTGCGTGTCGCAATAATGCGGCGGAACTGTTTAGTCGCAACTGTCATTTCAATAGCGGCAGCCAGTGCCAGTATGGTTTTCCCCGAGCCTGCTTGACCGCTGAGTGTTACTAAATGCACGTCGGGATCGAGTAGCAAGTGCAAGGCTAACGCTTGAGGGATATCTCTTGGTGTTAACCCCCAAGCACTTTGTCCCATAAGTTGCTCGTAGGGCAGGTCGCGAATCAACGCAAATTGCTCTCCTATTCGATCAACGCGACCGATAAAACCTTTTTCATCAACGATAAAGCGGTTGGCATAGAGTTCTTCAGGTAAATTTTCCAATGGGATTTTATGATAAGTACCTGTCTCATCATGGAAAGTATCAACCGTTGTTTGTGTTTCCCAAAACGACCCTTCAACACGTTGAAAGCCCGTCTCTAGTAAGGACACGTCAGATACCATCTGATCGTTTTGATAGTCTTGCGCACCAATACCACAGCCACGAGCTTTTAAACGCATGTTGATATCTTTGGTGATGAGCACGACATCGCGGTGAGGACTGCGTTCTTGCAAAATAACTAGGCTATTAATGATTTTGTTGTCATTGAGGTTGTCAGGAAGGGCGCGGTGTGGAGCATCGAAACTATCGAGTAGGATAGAAAAGTGGCCGTAGGTGCCACCATCGGGGCGGATAATAGGAACACCTTTAGCTATTTCAGTCGGGCTTGCATCACCAATGATGCGATCAATTTGACGAATCGCCTCGCGGCAATCAGTGGCAATGGACGCTTTGCCCATTTTTAATTTGTCGAGTTCTTCCAATACAGTCATTGGAATCACGACTTGATGCTCCTCAAAGTTGAGGATCGCAACCGGATCGTGAATAAGAACGTTGGTATCCAGAACGTACAGCTTAGTGTCGGATTTACGCGCAGCCATAGTAGTACTCTCCTAATGAGCAGGGTCTGGTCAGACAAATAGGCGCAACGAATACAGGCATACTATTGGAGGTATGAGTAATCGATGAGCAAGTTGGTTTAGGGGGTAGTGCGAGTGGGGTAGAGCGGTTTTTTCGAAGTGCGGAGGAGACACAGACGTTGCAACGGGTGTTCAGCGTCGTTGGAGTATGATCGAGGCAATGTCGCTTGCCCTGTGACCTTTTACTCCTGCCTGCTAAGGGCAGTCTTGTGAAGTTCTCGTTCAGAAACGATACCTCCCTCCTTTGGGTGTTTAATCACTATGGCGCGAAGTTTGACCGTTGCCAACCCCTGATTTTCAGAGTGTGACTTTGTCCTCATTGCTGTGCAAAGACGAAAAGTAGTCGTTAAAGTTATCTTGTTGTGCGCATTTGCTGTAGGCATCGCTAAGCCGCATAGGTGTTGCCGAAGAACCTTCAATTAAGAGCAATATCTCTACTTTGAGTAGTTTTATTATCTAACGAGCGTCCAGTTTCTATGAGGACTAAATCACACTATGCATAGCCGAATCCTATGTAGGACAGTTGTGATGATGGCGTGCGTTTCAAGACAGGGGTCTGTTATTTCTAATGTCTTAGCGGCGCGAAGGGTCCGATGATCAGGAGAGAGTATTATTGAATTCAGCTTGCTGGGCGTCTAAGAATATTTCTAACGCTCGTTCTAAGTTATCACCGTCGAATAAGTCAATGTAAAAAATTGCTCCAACTTTTCTCCTGCCCTGAGAATTCGCAAGGTTTAGGCGGCCTATCACAGCGCCGATGACGAGTATGGATAGTGTCTATTTAGAGTGCTAATACGTCATGGATAGGCTCTTTATTATGCTCTTAATGGCGCTTTATGACCCTTCTTGGTGGCGTAAAATGACGAGTTTACGTGGGTTGAATTCGTTGTTTTGCTTTGAAAAGTGCCATTCAATCCCACATGAAAGATCACTGTTTATGTTTCTAAATGTCGCATTTTGTGTACTTGTTGGCAGGTTTAAACCTTTTTGTGGCGTGAAAATGTCCATATGGTGTCACTCAAGCGTCCGGATAGCGGATTTGCAATGGTATTGGCGTAACAATCGGGATATCCTCCGGAGTGCGTTAATTGCCCAGATAGGTTACTATCTTGGCCATAATAACAACAAACTACTCATCCTATGGGGGCGTCATGTCGTTTCTCTCACGTATTGCAATCGTTATTGCTGCGCTTGCTTCAGTATCTGGCTGCAGCATCATTTATAAATCCACCGGTTGGGTGGTTTACGACTTAACTGATCGGCACATCACACCTTATACAATGACCGTTGATGACATTGGTGTAGCTTGTTCTACAACCCAAGGTCTGCAACCTATGGTCATGGCGTTTACACGTGTAACGTCAACGCCTGACCGTGCTTCTCTTATGATGAACATGATGGCTGGTTCATGTGCTGAAGCGGATGCGTCGGAAGACAGTCTTGCCTACATTCGTGCCTTTAAAGCGCAAAACATCAACGAAGCTAAAGATGCTCGCATCCGTGAAAAACGCGATTATGCAATTGCAGCAGCGCGTCAATACAAAGCCTACCAAAACATGGTGCACGAGTTTGGTGAGCCAGGCGGCAAAAAATGCCCAAGTTTAAGCAAGAAAGACCGCGTTTATTGGGCTCTTGGTAACTTAGCGGGTTTGCAAGCGGTTATGTCTGACTTGCGCGCTCAAAGCGTTGTTAACGTTCCTAAAGACATTGCTATGAAAACCGTTCGTGGTTTGCAGTGTCTGGATAATCAAGAATTTTGGGGCTTACCTTTAGCGGCCCAAGCTGGTTTGTGGATTTTGATGCCAGATACAGCGCCTGAAGGAGTCGATCCTTGGGTTGAAATGGCAGCAGCAGCTCGCGGTGGTTCAGATAGCGGTGTGCGTTTGTCTCACGCAGTAGAAGTTGTTATCGCTGATGGCTCCGGTAACCCAGAACAAGTACGTGATGCAATTCGTCGTCATGCAGCATCTTTAAAAGTAGACAAGCCAAACCGCGATTATCAATTGTTAGATTTAGTGGCATCGCGTCAAATTCTGGCAGTATCAGATCGACTATGGACTGAAGGAACTGGTTCTCGTACTCCTGTTGGTGGCTTAGGCACTTTCTGGGATGACGAAAAGAAATCTGCGGCTCCTAGCCTGAGTATCGATGATCTTTTGGAGGATTAATATGCGTAAGCTTTTGTGTGTGGCAGCGTTAGCTGCCAGCCAACTTACATTCGCGGCAGCGGACGAACGAAAATTTTGTATTTATGATCCACTAGGTGCCAACGGCAACTTGTATGGGTTAATGAAGGAATACCGTGAGTTCGCTATACAGCAAAATGTAAACATTCATTTGCGTGCCTACACAGATGAAAAAATTGCTTCTGATGATTTCAAAGCAGAGCAATGTGATGCCGTTATGCTGACAGGCGCTCGAGCTCGTCCATACAGCAAATTTGCATCTACTATTGAAGCGATTGGCGCGGTACCAACAACTAGCGTTATGAGAAATTTGGTTAACACCATTTCTCAGCCTGGCGCTGCTAAATATATGGTCACTGGTGATCGCTACGAAGTCGGTGGTGTGATTCCGGCAGGCCCGATTTACTTGTTTGTACGCGATCGTAGCGTCGATACCGTAGAAGAAATGTCAGGCAAGCGTATTGCCACCTTAGAGTACGATGAGCCATCGGTAAAAATGGTAAACCATATTGGTGCGTCAATCGTTCCGTCAAACTCGGCTAACTTCTCTGGCAAGTTTAATAACGGTAGCGTGGATATCGCTTATGCACCTGCAATCGCCTATTCACCACTTGAAATGTACAAGGGGATTGGTACAAAAGGTGGGATTCTACGTTACAACCTTGCTTACTTAGATTTCCAAGTGCTTTTGCACAAAGAACGTTTCCCTGAAGGGTTCGGTCAAAAGTCTCGACTTTATGTCGCTGGCTTGTTTGATAAGGCTAATGCATTCGTAACACAGGATACGGCTGGTATCCCTGAAACTACATGGATTGATTTGCCAAAGGCAGACGTAGAAAAATATAACGAAATGCTTCGTCAAGTTCGTATCACTTTGCGTGATGAAGGTGTTTACGACGCTACTATGCTGACTTTACTGCGTAAACTCCGCTGCCGAGAAAATCCGGCAGAAGGTGAGTGCGTAGAAAATTTAGAATAAAAAGTTCCCCCTTATAAGTACTCTTAAAGCAACCACAGAAGTTGCGAGTATGCAGAAGTTAGGGATAAGAACCGAAGCCGGCAGGCTTCGGTTCTTTTTAATCATCTAGAGGTATATTTCATGGAGCAAACAGTGCGTGTGGGGCACCGCACGGCGTACGAATGGCTCGCCGCTTTACCTGCCTTTGTGGTATTGGTTTTTGTAGTGATCCTTAATACAAGCCACACGATGCATGCACAGCTTTTACAGCTGGGTGAAGGCATCTGGGAAGGATATTTTACGCTGCGTCACGATCCTGTGACCCCAGACTGTAATCCTAATATCGATGTTGAATTTGAACTTAATAAAATTATTCAACAACGTGCAGCTGCACCTCAAGATGATTTCGATTTATTTGAGCCGGATCCAATCAATCCTGCTTTGATGCGTCAGTCGTTGCTCGCTGCTCAAGATCAGTGTCGTATCAAAGTTGAGCAATTTGAAGCAACCGATGGGCGCATTACTCCAGCCGTAAAATTGTTCCGTACCGTTGAGCTAGGTGTAGCCCGTTTTGGTGAAATGGGTTTAAGTGCTCAGCGCATTATGCTTGCAGTATTGGTACTCATATGTGGCTTGACGGCTTTATTCCGTCGTCATCACATAGCGCTGCGCCCTATGATAACCGTAATGGATTATCGGGTAGCATCCGGTGCGCAGTTAATTGCAGCAACGATTTTATTCTATTCCGTTTATAGCTTTAAAAATGTGGCCTTCTCTGCTGGCATTGCAGTCACCACTGAACACGGTATCTTGCATTGGTTATGGATCGGGGGCTTCGGCGTCATTCTGCTTTTGAGTTTGTTCCAATTCATATTCGTACCTAAGACAGCTAAACCAGGCGGGAGTTTCCTCAAAGCACAGTTGGCGGTTCCGCTATACGCAACTATGTGTATCATTTCCGGTACTTACTTTATCTCTGCTGGTCATAGTGCAGGTATTGGTATTTATCTAAACCAAATGATGGAGCTGTCACAACTATTCTTGAACGTCGGTTTATATGTTTGGATTGGTATGTTGCTAAAGCGTACCGAATTGGCAGGTAAAGTATTTAATATTTTCCGTCCATTCAAATTACCGCCAGAAATGTTAGCCGTTGCTGTTGTTGCACTTGCTGCAATTCCAACTGCTTATACCGGTGGTTCAGGTATTTTCGTTATCGCCGTTGGTGGATTGATCTACGCTGAAATGCGTCGTGCCGGTGCTCGTCGTCAGTTAGCGCTTGCAGCTACTGCAATGTCGGGTTCACTTGGTGTTGTATTACGTCCATGCTTGCTCGTGGTTATTGTTGCGGCATTGAATAATGAAGTAACAACCGACCAATTGTTTGGATGGGGCGTAAAAGTCTTTTTCTTAACAACTGCACTGTTTGCGATGATGGCGCTAATTACTCGCCAGGGGCCTCTGCGTCTAGACCCTCCAGAAAACGTTTGGCCAGAATTTAAGGCAGCTCTTAAGCCACTGTTCCCGTATGTCATTTTAGTTGGTGTAACCTTGGTAGTTTACGCCTTATTGCTAAATGCTTATTTGGATGAATTCTCTGCCCCTATCATTTTGCCGGTATTACTGTTGGTCATCTTGATTTATGAGCGTTTAACTCAAGAGAAGACTAGCCGCGAAAATCTAAATATTGATTATCTTGAAAAGCGTCTAGTGGATTCTTGGGATGATGTTCGTAAAGGTAACGACTCTATTGAGAAGACCATACGTGAAGCAACCACAGAAACAACGGGACATATTGGTGCTCTGTTAATGTTGATGGGTATGTCGATCAGTATTGGCGGTGTAATTGAGCGCGTTGAGCTGATGTCTATGGTTCCAACTGAGTTTGGCTCTATTTGGGTTGCTATGACCTTGCTGGTTGCCATTCTTGTTGTGATTGGCATGATTATGGACCCATACGGTGCTGTAATTTTAGTAAGCGCGACCATTGCTACCATTGCATACGATAGCGGTATTGATCCTGTTCACTTCTGGATGGTTACTCTAGTGGCGTTTGAATTAGGTTATTTGAGTCCACCGGTAGCCCTCAACCACTTACTCACGAGGCAAGTGGTAGGAGAGGAAGAAGTAAGATTGTCGGCGGTGGAAGGTCACAACTTCTGGTATCGTCATGAGAAGATTTTATTACCTCTCGTGACAATGGGTCTGGCATTGTTAGTGGTTGCTTATGTACCACTGATGATCGGATACGACTAATTAAATAAGTTGTATTGAGATTAAATACGGGAGCTTCGGCTCCCGTTTTTGTATCTGCCGGATACGTCAAACGATGGCGAGCAGTGTTGGTTGCATTCGAGTACCTGTAACTAGTCAAGTAAATTAGAAGTGGCTGATACTAAGCGTCAGATCGTATATCGCTTCGTCCCTCGGGTCTAAGTAACAGAAGTTACCTAGCTCTCACAAAATTCAGGGGTGAAGATCAGGCAATACTTGCTCGTAGATAAGCTATGAATATAGAGAAGTTTATAGCAACAGAAGCTTTGGGATTTTAAGCAGGGTAGGCTAGCGCAGAAGCGGCCCGGATAAAACGCTAGGATAAAAAAAGGCCGCTAATAGCGGCCAAAAAAGATCAATGCACACTCTAAAGTTTTACTCGCGGAAGCGCAGAGTAATACTGGAACCTTCTGTTAGGCGAATATCATTGATGAACAAGTCGCCCATTGCTGGACCTTCCGCTCCTAAGACATTGAGGTTACGGAACGCAATTTGGCCTATGCGCTTAGGTACTTGCACACTTAAAGAACCGTCGGCATTCAGTGTAGTGCGTGGCCCGTTGGGATCATGATATTCAACATCGCTAATTTCATAGTCAGTTAGCAAGTTCAAGCCAGGGAGTAGGGATTCAAATGCGGCAACAACGGATGTCTCACCAGCATCTTGGTCGGATACCGTACCATTGATGATGCCAACCAACTTATCGTAATCACCATTTTGAAGACCTTGAGCTGTTACTTCGCCCATAGATTCTTCGTCCATAGCCTTCATGCCAATTCGCTGCCCCAGTTCCTCTTGAGAAACGACAGGAGCTTGTTCAACACTGGCATGGGCACTACCCATAAAAGGCTGTAGAGGTCCAAGCAGCATGGCGCTGATGGCAGCAATAAGGCGATAGCGAGACTGTTTCTTGAGCGCTCGCTGCAGCTGGCGATGAGTTAACCATCCTTGACGTACCATGACCTCTCCTAATCTTAGATTGGTCTCGGACTGCAATCGCAGCGCTTCATCCAGTTGTCGTCTGTTAATCAACCCCTTCTCTATTAGAAGAAGACCCAAACGAGACTTTTGCTGAACTTCTTGACGCTTTTGCATAATTGCAGACCTTTGTTTTTTTTAATCGATGCGTAACTGCTGTAGTAATCCTGCACCAAGGTCTTGGGCGCAACAACGCAGATTCATTGACACATCGGCCTATTACACTGTAACAACGCTTTAACTTCCTGATTTATTTATAGAATCACAGGAAATACTATTTTTGTAATGAGTTGTAACTGTGTATGAGAGGCAATTGTACGGAGCGCATATTTTCACTGATTCCCCACAACGAGCCAAAGCAGGGATATTGCTCGAATTGCGGTAGACCCTTGCCGGATTTCGAATGATCGTGTCGTTATCTGTCTTATAATCTTGTACAGAATTTTAAGATTCACCCTTGTTACTTATCCATCGCGCCCATATCACCTATAATGCCGACACAAATTTTCACCTATCTTAATTTTGGAGGCTCATCGATATGAGCAATGCACGTCACGTAAAACTGCTGATTTTGGGGTCTGGGCCTGCAGGTTACACCGCAGCGGTGTATGCAGCTCGAGCTAACCTAAACCCGGTGATGATCACTGGCATGCAGATGGGCGGACAGTTAACGACCACTACTGAAGTCGATAACTGGCCAGGCGACGCTATGGGCGTGCAAGGACCAGAGTTGATGGAACGCATGAAGGCTCACGCCGAGCGTTTTGAAACAGAAATTATTTTTGATCAAATCTCTGCGGTTGATGTCTCTAAGCGCCCATTTACATTAAAAGGTGATACCGGCGTCTACACCTGTGATGCTTTGATCATCGCTACTGGCGCTAGTGCTAAATACCTAGGTTTAGAGAGCGAAGAAGCATTCAAAGGCAAGGGCGTGTCAGCTTGCGCGACCTGTGATGGTTTCTTCTACCGAAATAAACGAGTTGCTGTTATCGGTGGTGGTAATACCGCAGTAGAAGAAGCGCTATATCTCTCGAACATCGCAAAAGAAGTGGTTGTTATCCATCGCCGTGAAGGTTTCCGTAGCGAAAAAATTCTAGCCGACAAGCTAATGGACAAGGCCGCTAACGGCAATGTCACTATCGAGTGGAATAGTGAACTTGATGAGGTGCTGGGCGACGATATGGGTGTTACGGGAATGCGTATTCGCAACCGTATGAGTGGCGAGAGCAAGGATATTGATCTTGAAGGTATCTTCGTTGCTATTGGTCACCAGCCTAACACCGCTATCTTCGAAGGCCAGTTAGAAATGAAAGACGGTTATATCGTGGTTGAAAGCGGTTCTAACGGTAATGCGACACAAACCAGCGTTAAAGGTGTGTTTGCAGCAGGTGATGTTAGCGATCACATTTATCGTCAAGCCATTACGTCAGCGGGTACTGGTTGCATGGCTGCACTTGATGCCGAGCGTTACATCGACGATCTACCCGCTTAATCTTCCGTTTCTAAGCTATCTGCTCCTCTCTTCATCCACGAGGGGAGGGGCGTTAGCTTTCCTTCAGTATCATCTTCGGCCTGTAATCGTTTTAAACGCTCACTAGTCGCAGGGTGCGTCCGCAAAGCCGATGCCCATAAGGGCATGTCCTCTTTACTTTGCATCTTGGCAAAAAACTCATCCGCACCTGCGGTATGGCCATAATAGGCACGCACTAACTCAATTGCTTGTTTGTCGGCAGCACGTTCCATGTCACGGCTAAAGCTCATCAGCGTCAAAAGTCCGGCAGACTGACTAAGTGGACTGATTTGGTCATGAATTCCTACTGCTGACATTAACAGTCCGGTGCTCACTTGCTCTAAGAATAAAATCATCGGGTGGCGTTTCTCGACATGAGCATATTCATGTGCGATCACCATTGCCAAAGCATTCTCTGAAGAAATGGTCTTCACTAATCCGCCGGTTACGTATAACTGTCCTGCGACCATGGCAAAGGCATTTGGGGTATCTTCATCGGGAAGCCAATGTACAGTAACAGGCAAGGGGTGAGGCTGACTTGCGCTCAATTGATTGGCCAGATCCTGCAGATAAGCTTGTTGCTGTTTCTGCTGTTCGTTTAATTTGGGTGCGGCTATGCCTGCAATCGAAGGTTCCCATTCAAAGGGGATTCTTGGGGCAAGCCAAAAAGCAGTCCAGGCAATTAGATAGATGGTTGCAATCAATAGCGCGCAAAGAGAACCCGCTAAAATTAAGAAGTCTTTGAGTGGATGCTCATAAGAATTATTAATCTCATCGGGTAATATAGGATTTTCTCTAGGAAGATTAGAGCTCACTGAGGAGCCCTCGGAATCATAGCTGTACCGTAGGCCAGTACCTCTACGGAGCCAATCGACTTTCCGGCTTGCTGGCCGATACGGCTGGTTTCGTATTTCACATTCAATACCGCTTGAGCTCCCACTTTCTTGGCCTCTTCTTGCATGCGAATGGTGGCTTCACGACGTGCACGATCCAGTAGGGATTCATAGGCACCAACGCGACCCCCAAAGACGTTTCTCAGTGCGGCAGCAATAGTCTTAAAGTAATCGACGGAAATGACCACACTTCCTGTGACTAGCGTACTACCGTGTTGTAAGTATTCCGGAGGAGGTAAACGCATGGGAATAACAAGAATACGGCGTAGCGCCTTCTCTCGCTCATGAATACGGCGGTAGTGGCGAGCTTCGGCCCAACGGCCAAAACCGTAGCCAAGCGCCAATAGCACCAGAAAAATCACCAATTGCATTAGCGATCCTCCAGGATAACCGCCGTACCGTAAACGAAAATTTCCGAAGCGCCTGCTGCGATGGATGACGTAGAAAAACGCACGTTGACCACTGCATTGGCACCGAGTGCTTGTGCTTGTTCCTCCAAGCGCTTGAGCGACTCATCCCGAGATTCCGACAGTAGTTCTGTATAACCTTTAAGCTCTCCGCCAAAAATATTTTTGAAGCTCGCCATGATATCGCGGCCAACGTGTTTTGCCCGAACCGTACTACCTTGCACCATACCTAGATGGCGAACGATGCGTTTACCGGGTACGACTTCCATATTGCTGATCAGCATGATTAATCCCTAAAAGCGTTAATTTAAGTCATCAAAGGTGCTTTATCATAACGGTCTTTGGTGCAAAAAAAAGCCCCGTATGAAACGGGGCTTTTACGTTACTAACACGAGTTAGAAAGGGATGTTATACCGCTTCTGGCTCGCTAGCATCGGCTTTTTTCTTACGAGCTGTTGCTGCCTTCTTTGGCGTATCTTGGTTCTCAGCAACAGGACCAAAATGTTCCAATGGGAAGTGATCAACATGAACCATGTCTAGAACGTCTTTTTCAAACGCCAACATGAACTCACCTTCATCAGCAGTCAGAATGCCCATCTTAACACCGTCGGTAATACGGCCTTCAATGCTAAGGGTGGCTTCATCGTACTTATCAGCTTTGAGTGCCGTACCAATCTTCTTGTATATAACATCCGCTTGTTCCACGCGATCCAACAAACCGTCGTATACCGCTAGTGGATTACGCAAGGTTTCTGCATAGCCATTGCTGATTGTTTCACCACGATAAGTACCTGCGATTAAACGTTCGCGAGTCTCATTGTGAGAAGTAACCAAATCAACGATCTTAGCGACTAGCTTGTCGCTAGGTGCTTTTGCTACACGGCCAAGAGGCATGGTTAGAACGCGTAAAATCGCAGCAACAGGACGAGAAGGTAAGTTCTTAATCAAACCATCTTGTGCTGTTTCAAACTCGCTGAATAGCTTCTGGCAAGAATATTCCACCAAAGGTAAATCAGCTTTATGAGCACCTTGATCTTCCCAGTGCTTCAATACCATCGATGCTAGGTACATCTTGGACAGCATATCGGCCAAACGCGCAGAGATAAGCTCGCGGAATTTCAACTCGCCACCAAGAGAGAAGGCACACATATCAACCATCACCGCGAAGGATGCCGCATAACGGTTAATTTGCTTATAGTACTTCTTCGTAGGGCCAGTCACCGGCACGCTGGTAAATGCAGCGTTAGTTAGGTTCAGCACTGCAGAGCGAGAGAAGTTTGAAAAAATAAAGCCAAAGTGCCCGAACAAGGCTTTGTCGAAGGCTTTAAGATCATTTTGTTGTGCCGCATGCATTTCTGGCAGAACAAAAGGATGGCAACGAATCATACCCTGACCAAAGGTGATCATAGAGCGAGTTAGAATGTTGGCACCTTCAACCGTGATGGCGACAGGAACTGACGAATAGCCCGATTCAACGTAGTTTTTAGGACCACGAATAATCGCCTTACCACCATGAATATCCATGCTGTCGTTGGCAATATCACGCGCTATTTCAGTTAGGTTGTACTTAAGAATAGCCGATGGCACAGAAGGCTTGTGACCTTCATCAATTGCAATGGCGGTAACACGAGCACCGGCAGAAGCGGTGTAAGTATTGCCGGCAATGCGCGCCAGCATTTCTTGTACACCTTCCAATTTAGAAATCGGCACATTGAACTGACGACGAATACGCGCATAAGCGCCGCTCGCAGCAATCGCGTATTTACCACCGCCCGCACCTGAGCTCGGCAGAGTAATACAACGGCCAACCGACAAACATTCAACCAGCATACGCCAGCCTTGACCGGCATTAGCAGCACCGCCAATGATAAAATCTAGCGGAATGAACACGTCTTTACCGAAGATAGGACCATTCATAAATGGCGAGCCTACCGGCTTGTGACGGTTACCAATGTCCATACCTTCTAAATGACGAGGTAACAAAGCAACGGTAATACCGATATCTTTTTTATCGCCAATTAAACCTTCTGGGTCGAACATACGGAAAGCCAAACCAACGACTGTCGCAACAGGTGCGAGCGTGATGTAACGCTTCTCGAAATTCATTTTTAAACCAAGAACTTCTTTACCTTCCCACATGCCTTTGCAAACAACGCCGGTATCTGGCAATGACGTTGCGTCGGAACCCGCGCGCGGGCCAGTTAAACCAAAGCATGGAATTTCGCGGCCATCGGCTAAACGTGGTAAGTAATGATCTTTTTGCTCTTGTGTACCGTATTTCAATAACAGTTCGCCGGGCCCAAGAGAGTTAGGTACACCAACGCTAGTAAATGCAGCGCCAGAAACGGTTAGTGCCTGCAAAATATGAGATTGAGTTTGAGCCGAGAAACCAAGACCACCGTATGACTTAGGAATAATCATAGAAAGGAAACGTTCCTTCTTGATGTAGTCCCAAATTTCTTTTGATAAGTCACCGTTTTGCGCGGTTTCCCATTCGTTCAACATAGAGCAAAGTGTTGCTAATTGGTTGTCTATGAAGGCTTGCTCTTCTGGTGGAATGCTTGGATTTGGATGATCCAATAATGTATGCCAATCAGGCTTGCCTGAAAATAGTTCACCATCCCACCAAACAGTACCTGCTTCGAGTGCTGTTTTTTCAGTCTCAGACATCTTAGGTAGGATCTTCTTGTACAACGAGAAGATAGGGCGAGTAATGGTATTGGCGCGGAAGGATTCCAAGCTCAATACACCACAAGCGATAGCAACAAGCGCGGCAATGACAGCGATAGTAGTAGCGGCACCACCTACAAATGCAACAACAGCAAAAATGCCGAGCGAAATTGCCGACATCTTTAGCGGAGCACGTTTATAAGTAAGCGCAACGAGTACAGCAACGAGGAGTAAACTCCACACAGAACCAGTCATACGATATACCTCAAGTTTAAGGCTGAAAAAAACAGCCAAGATTTTTGCTTTAATTTCACCTGTCACCCCACAAGGCGGCAACTCACTTGCAGGGGTTAGCCATTGATTCTAACCAGTAAATTCGCTGTATCGCAAACATCATTTGCTAATTGGTTGACTGATTTACTCAGGTAATTGGTGCCTTAAATTCACTAATCTTACTGAGCATTAGCAGCGCTATTGCGTGCAGTTCAGTGATGCCTGTTTTCATGAGCTGATTGGCCGAAAATCCGACACTTAAGACCAAAGAAGCGAAGTGGTAAATCTGAACTAAACTGTCAGATATCACGTTATTGATTCAAAAAGGCAGGACATATCGTTATGGCCGAACAGTTTTCTGGATGGACCCTAGGCCTCATCGGCATCATCCTAGTGCTTGGCGTTTTTTTTCATGCATTTCGCTATTCAGCGCGCACGGCAGAGATCGCACCTAACATTCTTACTAGCATCGGTATTTTTGGTACTTTTCTTGGTGTTGCCTTGGGTTTATGGGAATTCGATACCGGTGATATTCAAGGCAGTGTTCCTAAGCTTATGGATGGCCTCAAAACGGCTTTCTGGTCATCTATTGCCGGTCTATTCACTGCCCTGACGCTAAAAATACGCGCAGCCGTTGCGCAAACGGGACGCCGTGAAGCAAAACAAACCCGCGCTGCCAGCATCGACGACCTTGATACCTCGCTACGCATATTGGCTGACCAGGTTCGTACTCAAGGCGACGATACTTTTAGCCAGCGTTTGCAAGTTAATCATCAACAAATGGTGGGTAAGCTAGATCAGGTGGTTGATACCTTAGAGAGCTATCAAGAACGCATGGCCGAGGCCAATGCCAAAGCGCTGGTTGGCGCTATTAAAATGGTTATGAATGAATTTAACACCAAAATTAATGAGCAATACGGCGAAAACTTCAAACAGCTAAATGAATCCGTTATCGCCATGCTGGAATGGCAGCAGCAATATAAAGCTCAATTGAATGAATTAATTGGTGAGCAGGAACGTACCTCAGCCTCAATGAAAGAAGCGAGTCATGCATTCGAGTATATGGTTGATAATGCCAACGCCTTCAATGGCATCTCTGAGTCGTTGCAAGATCTGCTAACAGGTCTTGAAACCCAACGACTCAACCTGCACTCCCAGCTTGGCAGTCTAGCCGACATGGTAAATCACGCGGCAGAAGGCTTACCAAGGCTCGAAGAGCGTATTTCGATACTCACCAAAGGCATTGCCGATACCGTGCAATCGCAACAACGCTGGGCCATCGAAGAGCTGGGTAAAATGCAGCAGACGATCAGCCAACAATTACAAGATCAACTCGCCGATAGCGGTGCGCTACTGAAAGATCAACAACATGCGAGCCAACAGCACATGCAGCGTTTAGGCGAACGTTTAGAGCGCCAAGTGACTCAGTTGGATACCAGTATGGAAGAAGAGCTTAACAAAGCGTTGCGGGCGTTTGGTTTACAGCTTACCGCGCTGTCTGAAAAGTTTGTTAGTGATTACTCACCACTGACCGACAAGCTACGTTCACTGGTTCATATGGTGCAAAGCGTCGATGAATGAACAAGAATTTGGAACTGTAAAAGAAGACGAAGGTCATTGGGTAGCTGTATCCGATTTAATGGCTGGCCTAATGATGGTCTTCATGTTGGTTTCGGTGGTTTTTATGATTAACGTCGAAACCGAACGGGATAAGATTCGAGACGTTGCGATTTTATACGACCAACTTCGTACTCAACTGTATCGCGACTTAAACAATGAATTCGCTGCTGATATGCCTCGTTGGGGAGCGGAGTTGGATGAAGACCTCTCATTTCGGTTTAATAATACCGACGTATTATTCGATCGAGGTGAAGCCGATATTAAGCCCGAATTTCAAGCGATACTTAACGACTTCTTTCCACGTTATGTGCGTATTATTACCCAAGAGCCATACCGCGACGATATTCTCGAAGTGCGAATAGAAGGGCATACATCGACGAGTTGGTATGGCGCGAAAGACGAAGATGAAGCCTATATTCGCAACATGGATTTATCGCAAAAACGTACTCGCTCTACGCTTGAATACGTATTGGAATTACCAGCCGTTAAAGACAGTAAAAGTTGGCTTAAAAATTACCTAACCGCTAATGGCCTGTCATCGGCTAAGGTGATACGCGATGCCGCCGGTGTTGAAGATGGTGAGCGGTCTCGGCGAGTTGAATTCCGCGTGCGGACCGATGCCGAAGGCCGAATTGCCACCATTCTGGATCGTGTACAGCCATGAAGCTTTTTAACTTCACAGAAGACAATGACTTTAATCAGCTAAAAAAAATGATGGGTGCAGCTGAATCGGGAGACTTTACCGACTTTGATCCTGAGCATCAGCTAACATACGGTGAGCGTGAAACTCTTAAAAACGACGGTATGAAAGTATCTGGACAACAGTTACGCATATTGCGGGATAAGACCTTAGCCCTAAAAAACTCTCGTGTTTGGGTCAAGCACGAAGATGACATCCATATTGCCGGATGTCCAATCGTACAAAACTTACGTCATCAACCGCAGTCATTAGAATTAAGTACAGCACAGCCAACCAAACAACAGCATATTTGTATTGAATGCCTTACCGAGCTGCAATATTTGGGTATTGACCAGCGCCGCAGTCGACGTTTAGCTGATCAGGTTGATGAATTATTTTCGATGACACAGTTTCAACAAGATTACCCCGTGCATCCAATTTAATAAGACATTTAATTATTAATTAACGCGCCGTATATTTTTTTAACGTTTTTTCCAACTCTGCATCTAGCGGAATCCCCGACGAGTTAAGCACTCCAGCTAATCCTTGATACCAGCAAATCAGCATTAATAGTTCGACTTGGTGACGCGCACTGAACTCAGCGCTTAAGCCACTCCAAGTATCTTCGGCCACTATGTGATCAGAGATCAATTCATCGCAAGCTTTCAAAATTAAGCGTTGCTTCGGTGTCCAATCACTTGCGTTAGGGCCTTCTGGGATACGACGAATCTCTTCTTTCGTTAAGCCAGCACGAGTGCCGATATCCACATGTTGACCCCATTCATAGCGCGAACGGCAGAGCCAAGCTACGCGTAATATAGCTAATTCGGTATCACGACGATCCAGCTCACCAAACGGCATTAGTTTAGAGGCAAAACCCAACATTCCCCTCAATAAGCGCATGTTGTTCATCATCAACAACCAAAGATTGGCTGCTTTTAATTTTCCAAAACGTTCGATAGCCCACAGAAGAATACGTTGCAACAGGTTGGCATTTTCAGGGCTAACGGGCGCAATGTGCATGGTATTGGTTGATTGCCAGCCTTTAGTTGGCGTTAATAACTCATCTTCTGTGTGCATCGTAATTACCCTTTGATCGGAAAGTGTTGCTTTAGCCAAGCAATTTGAACGGCTACGGTTTGTTCAAACCATTCACCCACATAAATATCAAAATGGCCGGTGTCGAATTCCACCAACTTACCTTGTGCTAATTGCTTAGCGTATTTTAACGTAGGTTTTACTGGCGCTACTGTGTCCTTTAAACACGCAATGATTAAAGCAGGGCAGGTTACCTTGGCGGCTGATTGACCGGGGAAATAGCGAATAATATCGTACGCAAAACGGGCTGCGACGTATCCCGGAATCCTATGATTACTCGGTTTAATAGCCTCGTAACCAGTCAGCGCATCATGAGCACACATTAAGGCTGCAGAACCCGGCTTTCCAGCCAAATCGACCATAATAGGAGTCTTTTTAAAAGGACTGGTAATAATGTCGAAAAAGCCAAGCGTTGATACCTTGATTGAGCTAATTGGATTTAGCGCTAACGTTGATGCTAAACCATTAGTAAAAGGGCACTGCGACATAGAACCGGCAATACCAGGAACGCTAGCAGCCGTCGCCAGTGCATGACCGCCACTAAACGAGCTACCCCAAACAATCACCTTACTGGTATCAACTCGCTTTTCTTGCTGCGCAAATTTAACGGCATTTGCCCAGTCCTCTAATTGTTTTTTAACGTTGAGCAATTGGCGCGGCTCGCCGCTACTATCACCAAAAAAACGATAATCAAATACCAAGCAGGCGTAGCCTTGTTCGCAATATTTTTCCGCAAAGGCATCTAAACGCATGGTACGTACAGCCCCTAAACCGTGGGCCATGACAATGACAGGTGCTGGCTTAGTCGATTCGGGTAAATACAACCAAGCAGCGAGTTGCTCACCTTCGGACGGAATGGTGATATCTAAACGCTTCATAAAAACTCCCATTAAAAGTGGCGCATCACCCTAGGTGAAGCCTTATTAAGATCAAAAGCAAGAGTCGCCTGATGGCGCAACAAATTCATAGTTCCTAGTGTACCGGGAAGCGAAGTTTGATCGATACCCCACTCACGGTATAGGTTCCAGGCATTGGTAATAATACGTTCGGGAGAATCCCAAAGAGCAAAGGGCCGTTGATTAAAATCGTCACTTAATGCGACAAAACGTGCGGCCTCGATACTCGACATGCCATTGTTACTTTGGGCAAATAAATGCTCTTGCAAATATTCCCAGTAATCTAATAAATTTTGTACGTCTTTGCGTTGTGCGAAGGCACCATGTCCCGGCACAATTACAGTAGCATCAAATGCCAGTAACTGTTTTAACGCACTACATATATTTTTAACGGGTCCAGCCCACATAACCGGCGTAGCGCCAATAAATAAAATATCACCCGCATAGGCGACTTTTCTGTCGGGCACATACACAATAGCATCGCCGTCAGTATGCCCTGGGCCAACTTCATTAATAACGATATCAACTCCGCGAACATTTATGCATTTCTGACCACTAAAACCGTCGGTTGGTGGCGTAATATGCACTCCAGAAAAATCATACGGCGCAAACATAGATGACATGTAATGCGCAAATTTACGCACACTTCCTAATGGCAAACGTTTAAGAACTCGTCCAGCGTGCGTTAACGCGGTAAGCGATTTAGGGGAGTAATGGTGCATAGAGTGGATGCAGGCATTGGTCGCAATAATGGGGGTATTTGCAAACAGTTGATTGCCCCAGCAATGGTCGCCGTCGCCGTGGGTATTAATCACATACTCAATCGGTGAGTTTTTTAGTACACCATGAAAATGCTGCAGCATCTCTTGAGTGAATGCTAAATCCCAGCAGGTATCAATGAGCACTGACTCACCGCCACAATCGATTAAACCAATGTTGGTTTCACCCCAAGAGCCATTCGGCACCATCCAAGCATAGGTATCCGGCGCGATGCTATAGAGCCCCTCGCGAAAAAGAGGGATCTCACCAAAGCGTGTTAGCGTATTTAAAGGGCCAGACATCCAAACTGGATGGTCGTTCATAGCAATTCTCGGTTGTTTGGAACACTTGTTCCAAGGCATACTAGCAACTCGGAACACTTGTTCCAAGCATTTTTAGAAAATAACTAAGGTCAATAATGACGCATCCTAATGGGCGGCAAATAGCCAATCCTAGCCAACGGCAAATAGCCAATAGAGAAGCCCTACTCAACGCTGCCGAAGCCCTGTTTGCTTCATACGGCTATCATGCTGTGCCAGTGCGAGACATCACGGGTTTAGCTAAGGTTAGAGTGGCTGAAGTGAACGACTTGTTTGGTGGTAAAGAAGCCTTGTTTTATGAGGTTATCAAGCGTCGAGCTCCCATTATCAATAGCATGCGTCAAAATAATCTGAACGCCATTCGGCCAAATACCAGCACGGATGAACGGTTATCGGCGTGGATACAGGCTTTTCTCGATCCATTGCATGAGAAAAGCCAGGAAGGGGATGGGTGGCGAAATTACTTGCGCTTAGTGGCGCAACTGATCAGCTCGCGCTCGCCGATTCTGGTCAGTATTGCTGAATTTTATAATCCAATTGCGATTCAATTTGTTGGCGAACTGCTTAAGCTCTATCCAGCCTTGCCACAGGCAACGGCATTGCGTGTGCATCAATTTATGGTTGCGACTTGTTTCAGCGTATTTGCTGACAATTATCGAGTAAACACCCTAAGCCAAGGGCAAGTCACGAGTTCGGACTTCAGCGCTTCTTATAATCAAGCGTTGATATTTATTAATGCGGGTGCAAAGGCGATTATTGCGGGGGTGTGATTTAGCACGGCTGGCAATTAAATCTAGCAATGGTCTCTACGGAGGAAGCTGCTGAGAGTTTTTTAATATACACCCCAGTTCCAGCCTTGCCATCCGTCTATTGCTCCCATCGCATCCAGTGATAGTGCAGGCTCACTTCCTTTCAATGGAAATTCTCGACAAACTATCCGGAAATACTTGACCAGAACACTTTTCTTGAAAATTTTAAGAGGCGAGCGAAAGGGTATTATTCACTTGCTTCTGACTATTATGCCGCAACGTTGTTGTGATGCTTGGCGCCATAGATAATGCCAGACTTGATCTCAGAACGGACGAAGTCAGATGCTTTGATAATCTTAATCGACTTCAGCACATCCTGACCTTTGAGCTTGATTAGGTTGCCAAACAGCGCGTTACTGAAAGAGCTGTTTAGTACTTTTACGCCAGAGAAATCGAACTCTACTGTTTCAGATGCATTCAGAGCAGGTATAACAGTGGTTTGCAGAAAACTCACAGCACGGGTACCATCACCGCATACCGCGCCAAAAATCTGACTCATTTTGAATGTTTTCATAGCATTATTCCTCAAAGATTCCTTCCAGAGTATCTGAACTGACTTCCACTTCGCCCAGAAATTTCGACTTGGCATTTTCCAGTAAGTTCTGGAACTGATCAAGTTCTGTTCTGGTAAAGGATAGACAAATAAACGTGCCTTTGTAGGCATTGCCCAGAAAACTACTCCCTTGATCGTGTAGTAAAGCATGTCCAGACGCTAGCTGGTAACCTCCATTGGCTTGAATGGCTACATCTGTCAGTAAGGTTAATCCTACACCTGCATTTTCGGCAGAAGCACTTAGAGGGTCGCCTTTATAGGTTTTACTGGAGACTTCTGCTTCAAGAGCCTTGTTTAGGGCATCTAGGTCATTCCCTATGCTAGCAGCATGTGGAGACGATGAGCGCTCGAAACTCTCTCGTATACCAATACCGGTGTCTATGATCGCAATCTGAGTTTTGTCCGTTTTAGGATAATACTGAGCTCCGATGAAGCCGTTACCACAGCTGTGTTGCTGAATGTTTTTGATCAACTCACTAACAGAGTATGCAATAGCCTCGTAAAAACCGTCTTCCGGGGGCGTGTCTGTAAACTTGAATAGGTCGAGTTCGTTGGTCCCTCCTGTGATACAAGTTGCCATGTCGTCCGCTATGACGTCTGCGGTATCGGCTGCTCTGCCTGTAATTTCTTTGAATTCTACGAAACGATTCCCTGCATCTTGTCGATTGAACTTCTCGGCAACTTGGTGGCCAAGTAAATGGAAGAAATTCATTCTACTCATGTAGCAGACAGGCGAGCTTCTTGCTGCAATACCCTCAAGTGAAAGTGAAATATCATTTTCCTGCCAGCCTTTGAGCAGACCCAATAGATAGGTCATGGGCCCAAGTTCAATCCACTTTAAATAGTTAAAATTAATGGTAACTTCAGTAGTGTCTTTATCCAGAAAAAGTAAATTAGCGAGTGAATTTACACCACTATTTTCGGTGTAACTTGCTGCGAGGTGAAAGCATTTTTTGTTCAATGTGACATCCTTGTTTTTTTGTTTTTCTTAAAATAATTGCCTATCAACTTGGATGTAGAGGAAATTAACGATGAGGGGAGTTAAGTTCACTGAGTCGTATCTCTACAGCCTCTTCAAATTTTTTATATAGCACTTCAGGTATATTGCAAAAATTACCGAACGCACATGGATATAGGTCACCCTGAGGGGTAGGAGACTGCGCAAGTGAGTTTTTAAAGGCGTTACGGAGGAAAATGCCTCTGTCTGGCTCGGTATGGTAGGTGTCCCGAACCGTTTTTACTATTAACTCAAAAGCTGACCAATCCGAAGCAGACATTCTCTGTATAAACAGGTTCTGAGCAGATAGGTTTGCCGTTTTTTGTGGAGTTGAAGGGCTATGAAGCTTTAATGCTTTACGAATGGAGTTGAAAATAAATGCAATTACACTCAGCACAATAGCTGCCATGACGCCTTTTACCGCGCCATTCAGAAAGTCTGCTTCCACGACGAATTCCTTTTCTCAAAACCCCTGAAGTCTAAAATGGCCTCCCCACAGGGACTCGAACCCCGATCGTCCGCTTAGGAGGCGGATGCTCTATCCTGTTGAGCTATAAGGAGACTGCCGCGCATTCTACCGAACTGAAGAGGGACTGTCAGCTTTACAGTTCTTCTGTTGGTTGCTGCAGTTTTATTTGGCGCTCTTCCCACTGGAATTCGGTTATTAAACGATCAAGGTAGCGTTGAGCGGCGGGAGATAGCAGGGTGAATGCAAAGCCACACTGAGTGTTGCCTTCTTCATTAATAACGATGTGACGGGCTTCTAGGCTGCAATCCATGGTGTTTTCGCGATTAAAGCGTACCCGTGCAACCGGAAATTGCTTTTGCTCTTCTAAGCGAGCTTTGCAGTCGCCTTCAAATTGCACCTTAAAGCCACTGGATGATAAATCTAATATACGTCCTATTAGGTCACCTTGTTCATCATTCATTTTAACTTTAATTAAAATCTGATGAGCCGGTGGCACGATCACGCGGTAGGCGGTGCGGCGCTGTAAATACAATACTTCTAATGGAAATTCTGCACGGTACTGTGCGTGTTCGGGGTTGTACTTTAAGCGCCCTGACATTCTGAATTCGATACGAACACCTTGGGTATCGCACTCAATGATAAAGCGTTTACCTGCACGAATGAGATCATTGCCGTGTTCAGGGATAACCTTATCCATGAAAAAGCTTCGAGTTTTAAAGATGGTATCCGTGATAGCTGAGTGAAAGACCTCTTCGCTGCCGTCGATTTTCACGGACACTGGGGTTTCTAGCAGCACGATTTTACGCAATGCACCGTATACGTCTTCAGCTTCCGTTAATACATATTCTTGGTTTGTTTGCTCGGGCATTCGGTCCTTCCCAGCATGATCAATCAGGCTTGAATACAGCTATTGCCTAGCGTAAGTCCGCTAGCCTTACCTTCATTATTATATAAGTGTGGATCATTATGCCGACCATGCAAGATTTTCAGTTGTTGCTGGGTGCGATATCGTAGCGAAAGCACAACTTCGCTTAGGCGTACCGATAGGTGCTGATTCTTTTCGTATTGATTAATGAGTTGTTGCCATAGAGAAGGGATTTCAGCGTGGACGGCAAGGTCATGCCGCTGAAGGCATTGATTGTTGTGCGGCAAATCTTGTTCGGTTAACCACTGCAAGCGCTGTTGCGCTTGCCGCTGCAGGTTAGCCAGTAGTGTTTGTTTTTCAGGAGTAAGATGTTGCAAAGCGTCCATATCTTTGGCTGACAGGGCGCTGAGTTCACGCTGGAGTACCGAATGCAGGGTGCAGGTGGTCTTGAGCTCGGTGTTCAATAACGCGGCAAAAAATTCAGTATCCGATTGCATGGCCCTAGCCTTTTCAGTTTAAACGCTCCTCAAAATCAAGCATTTTTCCTGCCAGCTTTTCATAATCAATCTTGTAGTCGCCATTTTGAATAGCAGAACGAATACGTTCGACGGTTGCATCATCTACGTCAGGCATGTCACGAATCTCAGCTTCTATCTGCTGGATGCTCTTGCTACTGGCACTCAGTTTCACCTGATCAGTGAATCCTGCGCTTTCCTTAGCTTTGGTATCCGGGTTAGTCGTTGGTGTTTTCACCGGCTCGCTACTGCGGGCTTTAGCGCCGCTGTCGAGTCCGTTAGTAAATTTATTGATATTCATAGCTATGTCTCCGAGCCAATTGTTCATCTTACACTCCTGCATTGTGGTTATCGGCAGCCCATTATCGAACTTTAATATTTTTTTGAAAAATTAATCGATCTGTACTAAATCAGCGCCCAAGACCTCGGCTGATAGTATCTTTTGTGAACGGTCATTGCGCACACGGATATGCTCGCCCAAGTGGCCGTCCGTCAGCGCAGTGCCCGCCATCTCTATGCGAATTCCAGGGCGTTTCAGGCGAATCGTTACGGGTTGGCCACGAGAAATGATGTCCGCAGCCTCTATCATATCGGGGCTAATCACAGTGCCAGTGCGCAAACTGCGCTTAGCTTCAGAGCCAACAACATCTGTAAGCGTCAAATAAAAACCCTTACCTAGCTCGCCTGTATCATATCGAATCAGTGAAACGTGCTCTGGTTGAAGGATTTCACCGTTTTTTATCGGGTTTTGTAGCACAGCAACCTTGCGGTAGATATGCAGTTGTAGCGCTAAATTTTGTACCCAATAGGGGTCTGCACAGCGCAGCTCAATGCCATTACGGCCCGGTTGTAGCGGGCGCATCAGATCAATGGTGGGTTCTTCTCGGCAATCAGGTAAATCGTATTGCGGGCTAATACTCGGAAACGACACCTCGGCTTCTTGCTCTTCAGTCGTTAAGCTTTGCCATTGCGCCAATATCCGGGCGCCTAAAGCCTCGCGCCAATTGCTCTCATTGGCTGCCGTTTCTGCCAGCGCAGCGCCCACAGTTAGTCCGGATAGGAAAAATCCCACAAATATCCGGTGCATTTTCCGGTTCTCTACTATGCTCAAGATGTTACTGAATAAAGATGTCATGAATCTGGCGCTTTGCTGAATCTAATTAACTCTTCAGCAAAGGTCGTGCCGGATTACAAACCGGAGAGGCGTACATGGCAGGTGTCTTAGAATCCGTCAACCAACGAACCAAACTAGTCGGTGAAAACCGCCTAGAGTTGCTGTTGTTCCGGGTCAGCGGACGTCAGATCTACGGGATCAACGTTTTCAAGGTTAAGGAAGTATTGCAATGCCCCAAACTCACGGTGCTGCCAGGCAGCAATCCGGTAGTGAGAGGCGTGGCGCATATTCGTTCAGGCACCATACCCATTATGGATATGAGCTTGGCAACGGGTAATGCACCCTTGCAAGATATCCAAAATGCCTTCGTGATCATTACGGAATACAACGGTAAAACTCAAGGGTTTTTGGTGGCTGGCGTAGAGCGCATCATCAACATGAACTGGGAATCCATTCATCCACCCCCAAAGGGCACAGGTCGTGAACACTACCTGACTGCGGTAACCGAGGTGGATAAAGTACTGGTAGAAATCATCGACGTAGAAAAAATTCTCGCCGAAGTTTCGCCGGTCAATGAAACCATACGAGACGGCATAATCGATGACGGCGTGAAGTCGCGCGCCAGCGCTCGCAAAGTACTGATTGTCGACGATTCTAAAATCGCTCGTAAGCAGGTGAGCCGATGTCTCGAAAATGTCGGTGTTGAGGTGGTGGCTCTGAATGATGGCCGCCAAGCGTGGGAGCATGTGCAAGCGATTGCGGATAGTGGTGAGCGCCTGCAAGACCATTACATGATGTTAATCTCGGATATCGAGATGCCAGAAATGGATGGTTATACCCTCACAACACGTATTCGCAGCGATAGCCGTATGGCTGGGTTTTATATCGTACTGCACTCGTCATTGAGTGGTGTATTCAATAAAGCCATGGTTGAAAAAGTAGGGGCCGACGATTTTATTGCGAAGTTCGATCCCGACATTTTGGCTGAACAAGTCGTACGTCAGGTAAATGCTGGTTCCCAGTGAGTGACAGAATGCCCTGGAGCATTTCCAATGAGCGGTGATGAATATCGCCGCTTCCAACAGATGTTGGAAGCGGCGAGTGGAATACTACTTGGCGACGGCAAGGAATACCTTGTTACCAGTCGCTTGCGTAAGCTAATTACTGATCGGGCTTTTTCTGGCCTTGATGCCCTTATAGCTGCCAGTCAGCGCGACCCTAGCTTGATGAATCATGTTGTCGATGCCATGACAACAAACGAAACTTTATGGTTTCGTGATGAACATCCCTACAAAATTTTTCGTGAACGAATGTTGCCCGAAATCGCCGCTAACGGTCGTTCGGTGCGTATTTGGTCAGCGGCTTGTTCTACAGGGCAAGAGCCTTATTCGTTGCGTATGGAAATTGAAGAATATCGCAAACGAAATCCCGGCAAGCTCAATCAAACGATCTCCATACTAGCAACCGACATATCCTCATCGGCGTTGGCAGTGGCTAAGGAAGGGCAGTATCCACATATCGCGATTCGTCGTGGTATGACTGATCCAATGCTCAGTGCCTACTTTCAAAAAACGCATGATGATATCTGGACCATCAACAACCTTGTTCGCAAAGATATCGAATTCCGTGCTTTAAACTTACAAGACAGCTTTAACAGCCTTGGTAAGTTCGACATTATTTTTTGTCGCAATGTTCTTATTTATTTTTCACCTGAAACTAAAACGAACATCTTAAAACGCATGCACGCCTTGCTGCCTGTTGGCGGTTATCTAATGCTAGGGGCCTCTGAGTCTCTGCACAATCTTCCCGATTATTATGAAATGGTCGCCTGCCATCCGGGCATCGTTTTCCGCGCTAAAGCCCTGTCTTAATTACCGGCGGTAAAGCGGCAATGTCTAGTAAATAGACCCTTGCCGCTCAAGGGAAAACCCTTGCCGCTAGCCCTCCTGATTCAACGTCGAAAACCAATAACCTATTGAAAAATAAGTAAAAAATAAGTTGGTACGGGGTTTGCTGATGTAATTACACAGTCACTAATCGAGAGTGCAACATGGGCTCAATTAACTTTACTAACGCACTAGGAATACACAGCTCGGCGATGCAGCTTCGCGCAGCACGAGCCGAAGTGTTAGCCAACAACCTAGCCAACGCTGATACCCCAGGATACAAAGCACGAGACTTTGATTTCCAAGCGGTACTGGCTGGTCAAACGCGCAGTAAAGATCAACTTACCCTTGCCCGCACGCATCGTGGTCATATCGACAATAACGGCGCTACAGAAGGCGAAGATGGCGAGTTGTTGTATCGCACACCATCACAGCCATCCATCGACGGCAACACTGTTGATTCCCAAATAGAACAAGCTCTATTTGCTCGTAACAGCCTGAATTACAACGCCAGTTTTGAATTTTTAAACGGCAAGTTCAAAGGCATTAAAGGCGCGATTCGCGGAGAATAATTATGTCATTAACTAGCGTACTCGACATCGCCGGAACCGGCATGAATGCCCAATCAATTCGTTTGAACACCACGGCCAGTAACATCGCAAACGCCGAGAGTGCTTCAAGTTCAGTTGATGAAACCTACCGTGCTCGCAAGCCTTGGTTTGCCGTACTCGAAAAAGAGCAAAGCAACATTAACAGTCAAGACGAAGCCTTTATGCAAAGCGCAGAAGGCACTGGCGCGGGTGTACAGGTGATGGGCATCGTCGAAAAAGATTCACCGTTGCAAATGCGTTTTCAGCCGAATCATCCAATGGCGAATGAAGACGGCTACGTCTACTACCCAAACGTTAACGTCGTCGAAGAAATGACCGACATGATGTCATCTTCGCGTAGTTATCAAATGAACATCGAAGTACTAAAAACAGCAAAACAAATGCTGCAACGTACATTAACTCTAGGACAGTAAGGAGCTGACCATGGCTATTAACGACGTAAGCTCCAGTGCCTCGGTCCTAGACCAATACCGGACGCCGACTACCACCGAAGAAAAAACCAACGAGCTAGGCCGCAATGCCTTCCTCGAATTGATGGTGGCACAGCTAAACAACCAAAACCCGTTAGAACCCACCGATAACCAAGCGTTTGTCGCTCAGTTAGCGCAGTTCTCTCAGGTTGAAGGATTGGATAATTTAAATACCACTGCCGAAAGCATGATGTCGCAGTTTACCTCCAATGCTGCGTTACAAGCGTCGAGCTTAGTGGGGCAGTCGGTCATCGTCGAAGGCAACACTACCGGCCTGCTGTTGAGTGGCGGAGTAGTGAGTGGCTATGCCGATGTTCCGGATAGCGCCGCCGATATGACGTTATCTATCGAAGACGAAAACGGCGTACTGCTAGAACAAATTCCACTGGGTAACCACGATGCAGGATCCATGTCCGTGCGTTGGGATGGTTACAACCTCATGGTGGATGGCGACATCGTCAATCTGGATCGCAGCAAGCTAAATGCGCCGCAATATTTAACCGATGAAAACGGCGATACCATCTTAGATAGCAACGGCGAACCGGTTCCAGCTGTATATGCCGCTGGTGAATACAACTTCAAGTTGAACGCCACCATCGGCGGCGAAGCCGAAGAATTAGATATGCAAATGAGCTCACGGGTAGACAGCGTAACCATGAGCGCAGGCGGCAGTGTGACCCTCAATTTAACCGGGGGGCAACGCGCCAGCATGGATCAAATCAAACAGATTTTAGACGCTTAATTTAGGCACCGGAGAACAAACATGTCTTTTAATATTGGTTTAAGTGGAATTCGGGCTGCCTCAACGGATCTTGAGGTAACAGGTAATAACGTTGCCAACGCCAGCACCATTGGTTTTAAAGAATCCCGTGCTGAATTTGCCGACGTATATACCAGCACTTTATTAGGCACAGGTCTAAAGCCTGTGGGTAGCGGCGTTATGGTGGATAACGTTCGCCAACAATTTTCTCAAGGTAATATCAGCGGCACAGAAAACGCCCTTGATTTAGCTATCGACGGTAACGGTTTTTTCGTACTTGAAGACCGCGGCAGTATTTCTTACACCCGTTCAGGTATCTTTTCTCTGGATAAAGACGGTTATGTTACTGCCAACAATGGCTCGCGCTTGCAGGGTTACGACGCCAATGACAGCGGTGTAGTTAGTGGTGTTTTAGGCGATATTCAAATTCAAATCTCCAACCAAGCACCACGTTTAACATCATTAGCATCGTCGATATTAAACCTCAATGCGGGTGCCTTAGTACTGCAAGAACAAGGTTTGCAATTAGTATCAAATGGTTTGGCCATTGGTGCTGCTGATGCCGGTATTGCCGAATCAACGCGTTCTATTTTGTCGGCGGCAGGACAGCCAACAACCGCAGGCACACCAGCGACTATGCCATTTGCGACCGATCTTGCCACGGTTGCTGCCGGTGCCGGTTACGGTGCCATTGCAATGGATATCGACGTTGGCGATGGTGCTGGTGCACAAACCGTCACATTAACCGGCTTAGTTGGCCCAACTACAGTCAATGCCATTTTAAGCGACGTGCAAGCCGCGCTTGATGCCACCTTTGGTTCACAGCAGCTGACTGCCACCCAAGACACCACGACGGGTGCGTTAGTGATTCAACGTGCAGGCTACAATGCCACTAACGGTACTAGCTTTGTGGCTACCAACACCGCCGCATGGGATGCCGCATTTGGTGCAAACAGCGGTGTTATTGCCGGAACCCAAGGCAGCACTTTATTTGTTGGTTCAACGCCGATTACTGCTGATTTCACCAGTATTCCAGGTACATCGACCACCACGCGCACAACCGCAACACCAACACTGAATATTGTCTCCAGTGATGCTGGCCAGTTTGCCCAATTAACGGCTGACAATAACTACAGCTCACTCGACGTTAGTGCTGGTGGCGGTAACGTATTAGCCTTCACCATTGCCGCAGAGTCAGGCGGCACATACCCAATTAATTTGAGCCAAGCCGCTTGGCTTGGTGCTGCTCCGGTCAGCTACAACGCTGTTTCAATTACAGAAGCCGTCGCTGAAATTAATACCCAAATTACCGCCACCGCCGGTGCTGGTAACGAAGAAGTGATTGCGGTAGTTAATGGTGGGAAAATTGAATTTCAAACCCAAGCACCAGCAACCCAAGGCGACTTTGTACAAATCGCCGATAACGCGGTTAGCTCAGTGGGCTACAGCTTGACAAGCTTAGGTTTTTTATCGAATAACCGCTTCGATGGTGGTGTCGAACCTGTACTCGCTAACAACGAATTTGTGCTCGAAGTAACCAGCACATCCGGTAATGGTGGTGGCCCATTCACCATCACCATTCCACCGGCAAATTATGCCTCGCTGGATGCATTAGCGGTCGCCATTCAACAACAAATTGATGTGTATATTGGTGCTGGTGGCTTAGCAGGAAAAGTGACCGTCGATGCTGTGGGTGGACAGCTAGTATTTACCAATAGCAACGTCGGTGCGGGCGAAGGCGTTTCTATCTCAGGAACCATCGCCGAACCACAGGCGGCAGCTGAATTAGGATTAGACAGCCTATTTACCGTAACCGGCCAAAACGAAGTGGATCGCTCCAACAGCTTCCGTATTAATTTAACGGTACCTGCGCCGGATTCTGAAAATCGCAGCGGCTCGGTACTGATTTCTCTCGATGAAGAATATCGCTCAGTACAACAATTGGCTTCCAGTATTAACCGCCAATTAAATAGCCAAGATGCCGACAGTTATATTGGTATACAAGCATCCGCGGTAGAAATTGAACCGAATGTTGTACCGCCGCAATTCACTCTAAAATTGAGCGCAACTACCGAGGGTGAGGCATCCATTATTTCCATCACCAACATCTCTGCTAATGGTCCAGATATATCGGCAGCCGAATTGTTTGGGATTTTACAAGTCAATCCAGATGACTCCAGCCTACTGGTAACCGGTATTGAAGGTGTATCAAACGAATACCCAGAACAAACCGTTACCCTGATTGATCCAGATGGCGAAGAGACCGAAATTACCTTGCCATTGCACAGTGAAGGTAACGAAATTGTCTCAATATTTAACCAACAGCCGGGCGTTACCGCATCCGCATTAACCACCATGAATATTCCGCTATCGGGGTACAACAGCCCAGGTAACGACCTAAAATTAACCGTAAATGGCCAAGTATTAGAATCCACATCACTGGCAGACATTGCCGATGAAATTAATAACTACCGTGCCACAACGTTACCCGGATTTTCTGCTGAAATTAGTGAAAATGGCGACCTCGTGATTTACAACGAAATTGGCCGAGATATTAATGTCTCCATCGACAGCGCTGTTGTAACCGACTCCATCACCATTCAAGGCGCAGACAATACAGGACCAGTGGTATTAGGTGGTTCAGCCACAGCCGACGTCGCCGCAGCCATTGGTGGGCAGGTTACCTTTATTCTTAACGAAGGGTATATTCTTGCGAACCCAGACCCAGTTGTCTCCGGTATTTTTGGCGCACTGAGCGAAGATGAATTCACTCCATATGTACTGAATTCGTTCGATCCACTGGATCAAGATACCTACAACAACGCAACCTCAACCACAATTTATGACAGCTTGGGTAACTCCCACGTCATGACCCAATATTTCGTAAAAGAACCGTTAGATGCGACACGCCCTAACGAACAAAATATTTGGGCAATGTACGTATTAATTGACGGGCAAAACGTCGGTGATCCTGATCCATCACTGCCATTCCCAGAAAACTTAGACCCAACTGCAGCGCGTTTCGAAATCTTCTTTAACCAAGACGGTACACTCGACGAAATTGCCACCGGCGACATCTTCATCACCAACTGGGACCCAGTTGACGAAAATGGTGATCCAACGGGTGCATTTACCTCAACCAACGTGTTGGAAGGCGGTATTCCATTAATTGATCCACCGGTTAACTCCAACTTCCAAATTTCGTTGGACGGCTCCACCCAATTCGGTAGCAGCTTCTCCGTTAACGAAGTGAACCAAAATGGTTATTCAACCGGCCGCTTAACAGGCCTTGAAATCGACCAAGAAGGGATTATCTTCGCCCGCTTCACCAACGGCCAAGCACAAACATTAGGGCAGGTAGCACTGGCTAACTTCCGTAACCCAGAAGGCTTAACGCCAGTAGGGGACACCGGCTGGGCCGAATCGTTTGAATCGGGTGTACCGACGGTTGGTTCTCCAAGAACTGCATCCTTCGGCCAGATTCGATCATCGGCACTTGAAGACTCTAACGTAGACCTTTCAGAAGAACTGGTTGGCCTGATTATCGCCCAGCGAAACTTCCAGGCCAGCGCCAAAACCATTGAAACAATGGACCAGGTGACCCAGACCATCCTGAATATTTAATAGAGGTTGAACGGTAGGAGGTACTCATTGAACGGTAGGAGGTACTCATTGAATTGTAGGAGGTGCTCATGGAATTGTAGGAGGTACTCATTGAATTGTAGGAGGTACTCAGGGAGCGAAGCGAGCAGTGCCGATAATCGCGACTACGAACAAAAAACGTTCATTGAGTCGCTCCTACACAAAAAACGTTCGTTGAGTCGCTCCTACCGATACACCACAAGCGGCATACCCTTGCCGCTTACCCCATATCCTTTCCTCCTTTGACGCGATAAAAACCGTCGAAAAATCTCTATCTAATTGATTTAAAACACAAAAATACACTTGGCACGCCCTCTGCAATGTTCTTAATAACGCAATAACAAAGAACAACGGGGAACACCATGGATCGAGCGCTATACATCGCCATGTCGGGAGCCAAACAAAATACACTTGGCCAAGCCGCGCACGCTAACAACCTAGCGAACGCCAGCACCACAGGTTTTCGCTCCGACTACACCCAAAGCCGAGCCATGGGCGTCTATGGTGAACACTTCCCAACCCGCGCCTACGCCATGACCGAACGCCCAGCGTCTGATTTCCGTCAAGGCCCACTGGTAGAAACAGGCCGCGCCCAAGATGTCAGCATTGAAGGCCCAGGTTGGTTCGCCGTTGTCGGCCCCGACGGTAACGAAGCCTACACCCGCGCAGGCGATTTAAGTGTCGATCCCAACGGCAGGCTCATCACCGGCACCGGCCTACAACTTCTCGGTGATGGCGGCCCAGTCGTACTGCCAGAATACGAAAAAATAGAAATCAGTCGCGCGGGCATTGTCACCGTACAACCCACGGGCGAAGTACCTTCAGCCGTTGCTGAACCCGTACAACTAAAACTTGTAAATCCAGATATGCAATTGCTAGAAAAAGGTGAAGATGGCCTGTTTCGCTTTCGTGACCCAGCCGTCACTCAAGCACCTGCTGACCCCAATATCACCTTAGTAAATGGCTTTATCGAAGGCAGCAACGTCAACGCAGTAACCGAATTAACCAGCTTAATCTCGCTCAATCGACAGTACGAAATGCAAGTGAAGCTAATGAAAAGCGCCGATGAAAATAGCGCAGCCACCACACAAATACTGTCGAATCAGTAATAGGAGCTAACCAATGTTAAATTCACTATGGGTAAGCAAAACCGGCCTCGAAGCACAAGACTTGGCACTGACAACCGTGTCGAACAACCTTGCCAACGTATCGACCACCGGCTTTAAAAAAGACCGCCCCGTATTTGAAGACTTGCTGTATCAAATTCAACGTCAACCGGGGGCTAACTCATCCGCCGATAGTCGTCTGCCATCTGGTCTACAACTCGGTACCGGTGTACGCACAGCTGGGACACAAAAAATCTTTACTACCGGCTCGCTGCAACTAACCGACCAACCGCTAGACATGGCCATTAACGGCCGCGGGTTTTTCCAAATTCAAATGCCCGACGGCAATATTGGCTACAGTCGCGACGGCACATTTCATATCAACGCCGACGGTACCATCGTTAACGTTAACGGCTACCCGCTAGAGCCACAGATAGACATCCCCGACCAAACCAACCAGCTCACCATTAGCAAAGATGGCATCGTACAAGCCACCTTATTTGGTGACCCAACACCGCAACAACTCGGTCAAATTGAAACCGTCGATTTTATTAATCCCGCCGGTTTACAAGCCGCAGGTGGCAACTTATTTCTTGAAACCGCCGCCAGTGGCGCACCACAAGGTGGAACGCCCAACAACGACGGCTTCGGCACCATAGAACAAGGCGCACTCGAAAACTCCAACGTCGAAGTTGTAGAAGAACTCGTGAAAATGATCACCGTTCAACGCGCCTACGAAATGAACTCAAAAGTCGTCTCCGCAGCCGATCAAATGCTGCAATTCCTGACGCAAAACGTATAGCAGATTAGGAGGTGCCTTATGTGGCGCATCGCATCAATACTCGTTATTTTATTGCCAGCCTGCACGTCCGTTCCCATGGAGCGCGACGTATTTCCAGACGATCCAGACTTCGCCCCTGTATCCGCGCAAAGCCTAGCGCCACCACCTAATGCCAACGGCTCGCTGTATCAGGCGCGCTACAGCCTAGGTTTATACACCGACCAGCAAGCCACCCGTGTCGGCGACATCATTACCGTGATATTCGACGAACAATATCAATCGAGTAAATCCGCCGCCACCAACGCCGACAAATCATCGACCAACGACCTCGCCGTACCGAGTTTAATGGGCACAGTACCAGGATTTAAAAACTTAAATCTCGATACCAGCACCTCCGCTAGTCGCAATTTTAGTGGAAAAGGCGAAGCCGACCGTTCGAATAGTTTAAGCGGCCAAATAACCGTATCCGTTGCTGAAATATTACCGAACGGAATATTAAGAATTCGTGGCGAAAAATGGTTAACCCTAAGCGAAGGCGAAGAATATATTCGCATCCAAGGACTCGTCCGCCCGGCCGACATCACCCCAGATAACACCGTCGCCTCTAGCAAAGTCGCCGACGCACGTATCTCATTTGGCGGACGTGGAGCGCTTAATAACTCCACCAAACAAGGCTGGGCCGACCGCATATTAACCTCACCGTGGTGGCCGTTTTAACTAATCGCTCATCCGCGAAAGCGTAAATGATCTCAACGCCATTCGCGAAAAAGTTTCGCTCCTACAGTAAAAACATATGTCATCCATTGTAGGAGCGATCCGGGCGGCGTTCCGCTCATCCGCGAAAGCCTCGATGTAATCACAACGCCCTTCGCGAAATCGGCACACCTTCTGCATATCACCTGTAGGAGCGAAACTTTTTCGCGAAAGCTTTGACGACACCGCCGCCATTTAAGGCGAAAAACGGCTAAGAAAAAGCGACAGACAGCCAAAACAGGTAAAACAATGAAAATCTGGCGTCAATTATCAGTCATGCTCGTACTGCTAACAGCCTCAACGGCCTACGCAGAGCGAATCAAAGACATCACCAGCATCTCTGGTGTTCGTAGCAATCAACTCGTCGGCTATGGCCTCGTCGTGGGCCTTGACGGCACCGGTGATAAAGCACCGTTCACAACTCAAACCTTCCGCAACATGATGAGCGAGTTCGGCATCACTTTACCGGCAGGTACAGATCCCAAATTGAAAAACGTTGCCGCGGTGTCCGTAACGGCAGATTTACCACCGTTCGCAAAACCCGGACAACGCGTAGACGTCACCGTAGCATCATTAGGCAATGCTAAAAGCTTACGCGGTGGCGCATTACTCTTTACACCGCTCAAAGGTGCAGACGGCAATATCTACGCCGTTGCACAGGGTAATTTAGTGGTTGGCGGATTTGGTGCCGAAGGTAACGACGGATCGAGTATTAAAGTAAACGTGCCGAGCGTAGGACGAATTCCTAATGGCGCCTCCGTTGAACAAGCAGTACCTAATAATTTCGCTCGTGGCGATAGTTTAATTTTTAATTTAGACCAACCCGATTTCACCACCGCGCGTGCATTGGTCGATAAAATTAATGACATGCTTGGCCCAAATACCGCAGAAGCACTCGATGCTACCTCAATTCGTGTAAGCGCCCCACGAGATACAAGCCAGCGCGTTGCTTATTTATCCGTTATTGAAAATCTAGTGGTAGAAACCGGAAAAGAACGCGCCAAAGTTATTATTAACTCGCGCACCGGCACCATCGTGATTGGCCAAAACGTAATGATTGAGCCCGTAGCCGTCACCCACGGTAGCTTAACCGTTACTATTACCGAAGATTTTGCTGTCTCTCAGCCGAATGCCTTAGCCGAAGGTGAAACCGTCGTCGTACCTCAAACCAACATCAATATCGACAACGGCGCAGACAGCCGCATGTTTAAATTTGGTCCAGGCGTATCGCTGGACGATATCGTCAAAGCAGTTAATGAAGTTGGCGCAGCGCCTGGTGATTTAATGGCTATACTTGAAGCAATGAAACAAGCCGGTGCGCTTAAAGCGGAGTTAATTGTTATATGAAAAAAGATCTGTTCGTACAGGTGAAAAATCTCTCGCTGGAACTGCGCTCATTAATTCGCCAAGGCGTTAAAGAAGGCGTAGAAGAACGAATTAATAAACGTAATGAACTAATGCAAGAATGGTTTGCCGAAATAAACGACCTGATTAATTTAACCAGCGAACAACAAGTATTTTTAGAAGATTTACTGCAAGAAGAGCAAGGTTTACTAGAGCAACTGCAGGACGAGCAAAAACAAATTGTCGAACATAACCAAGGGCAAAATAAGCTCAATCGTTATCGTCAAATATTGCAGCACTAAAACGATTTTCTGAGGGCTCCACTCCTTGACCACCGCTTGCGGTGGTTTTTTTATGGTATCGCCCGTAGGAGCGATCCGGGCGGTGTTCTGCTTATCCGCGAACAACCTCGATTTAACCGCAACGTTATTCGCGAAAAAGTTTCGCTCCTACAGTAAGAGCGGATCTCATCCGCGAACAACCTCGATTTAACCGCAACGGCATTCGCGTGTAGGAGCGATCCGGGCGGCGTTCCGCTCATCCGCGAACAACCTCGATTTAACCACAACGGCATTCGCGAAAAAGTTTCGCTCCTACAAAACTCACACGATTGCCTTATTTTAACCCCAATATAGCGCTGTTACCGTTGATAAAAAACATACACAAGGACGTTGTATGCTTCATACGGGACATAAGCAACTGCGAAAAGGGCGTTACTCACAGCCAAATGGTATTTACCTCGTTACGGTGGTTACTCATCAACGAACACCATATTTCAGCGAGAAAGACATAGCTGTTTGTTTCTGTAGGACGCTAAATAACCCAATATTGCTAAAGCAATCAAAATTACTAGCTTGGGTTGTCATGCCTGATCATTGGCATGCATTAATCCAGATTGGAGGCCAAGATACGCTAGAGCGAGTTATCGCGCGAATTAAAGCGACAGCAACCAGAAATATAAACAGAATCACCAATCGTACAGAAAGTATATGGAATAAAACCTATCACGACCGTGCAATTAGGCGAGAAGAAGATCTTTTGCCAGCAGCGAGGTATATCGTTGCGAATCCATTGCGTGCGGGTTTAGTAAGGCGCGTTGGGGATTATCCTTATTGGAACGCGATTTGGTTGTAGGAGCGATCCGGGCGGCGTTCCGCTCATCCGCGAACAACCCCGATATAACCGCAACGCCATTCGCGTGTAAGAGCGATCCGGGCGGCGTTCCGCTTATCCGCGAACAACCTCGATATAACCGCAACGCCATTCGCGTGTAGGAGCGGATCTCATCCGCGAACAACCTCGATATAACCGCAACGCCTTTCGCGAAAAAGTTTCGCTCCTACAGTAGTCGCGAAACCATCTTCCTCAAACTTGGCAAACTCTTTGCAATCTCCATTACAAAGGAGATTGTTATGATCCAAACCCAAACCAACGCTGCTAATGTTTTTACCGATTTGAATGGCCTTCAGGGCATCCGTAAGCTCGGAAAAGAAGACAAAGATGCCGCATTAATGGAAGTCGCGAAACAGTTCGAGTCGATGTTTATCGGCATGATGCTGTCGTCTATGCGTGACGCGGGTAAGGTATTTTCCGAAGACAATATGTTCTCGTCTCCAGAGTCTGATTTTTATCAAAATATGTACGACGATCAGATGTCGGTATCGCTAACAGCGGGGCAGGGCACGGGTTTGGCTGAGGTAATACACCGTCAGCTCATGGTTCAGTACGGTGAGAACGGCGAAGAAAAACCGCTCGATTTCTCTAAATTAAACGACCGTCGTCAGTCCACGTCATTGGCTTATGCAATTAAAAAAGTTGATGAAGAATTAGAGCAAATCAAAGAAGACAGCAGCGCAGCCGCCAGCGCAAATCAAGATGCGCCCAATAGCGAAAATACCACCGCAATCGTTGCTAGCGGCGTTGGCAGCAAGGGGCAACAGTTTGCCACGCCTGCGGAGTTCGTTGCCGCTTTGTATCCACTCGCAGAAAAAGTCGGTGGTGATTTAGGTGTTGATCCAAAAGCCATCGTAGCGCAAGCGGCGCTCGAAACTGGCTGGGGTAAGTACATGATTGCCGATGAACAAGGCAACACCAGCCACAACCTATTTGGTATTAAAGCCGATCCTCGTTGGGATGGCAGCAAAGTAGAAGTCACTACTCATGAATTCCGTAACGGTGTTCGCGTAAACGAGCGCGCTGAATTCCGCTCATACGCCTCATTAGAAGAAGGCGTGCAAGATTACGCTAACTTCTTACGTTCGGCTTCACGTTATCAAGATGCCCTAGATCAACAATTATCGGCTGGCGAATACGGCCATGCATTACAACAATCCGGTTATGCGACCGACCCGCAGTATGGCGCAAAAATCGAACGAATTTCAGACAGTGAATTACTCAATACCGTGCTGAAACAAGCACTCAATAATTCGCCAACTGAAATTTCGTCCACCGCCACACCGTCGGCAGGAGAATAATCATGGGCGATATTTTAAGTGTTGGTATTTCAGGTTTAAAAGCGCACCAAGCTGCGTTAACCATTACCGGTAACAACATTACCAACGCCGGAACCGAAGGTTATAGCCGCCAAGAAGTTAGCTTTAGCGAAAACGATTCCCAGTTCTCTGCCGGTGTATGGGTAGGTTCGGGCGTTAATGTCGATTCTGTACGTCGCGTCTACGACCAATTTTTAACCGAACAAGTACGCCTTGATACCTCCACATTTAACGAATTTAACGCGCTCGCGGTAAACGCCTCACAAATCGACAGCCTACTGGCCGATGCGGGCACAGGTTTACAACCGGGCTTAGAAAACTTATTTGGCGCCCTGCAATCATCGGTTGACGATCCATCATCGCTCGCCGCTCGTGAAGTAGTCATCAGCGAAGCCAACAGCTTAATCGACCGCTTTACTACCATCTCAGATCGTTTAAATGCTCAAAACGACATTATTAACGGCCAAATGGAAGTCATTGCCGGTGAAATTACCACCATTGCCGAAGCCATCGCCGAGCTCAACGAACAAATCTCGTTTGCTACCGCCTCCGCTCAAGGTAACGAACCCAGCGAAATGCTCGATCAGCGCGACCGCCTATTAAAACAACTATCTGAGTACGTAGAAGTGAACGTCGTCGAACAAGACGGTTCATCGATCAACGTATTTATTGGTAATGGCCAGTCGTTAGTAATTGGTAATGATTTTAACGAAGTATTTACCGACATTGGTGCCAACGACCCATCCCGTGTTGATATCTATTTTCGTAAAGGAAATTCCGTGCAAAACGTCACCCGCGAAATTACCGGTGGACAGCTTGGCGGTATTCTAGATTTTCGCGAACAAGTACTCGATCCTACTATGAATGGTCTTGGTCGCATCGCGCTCACCATAGCGCAAACAATGAACGACCAGCATAAATTAGGTATCGACTACGATGGTTTAAAAGGTGAAAACTTTTTTGAAGACATTAACGATCCATTAAAAACCTACGAGCGTGTATTGGGTGATCGTAACAATGCCCAACCGAACGACCGCATTATGTCGGTACATATTATCGACGCCGGTGAACTCACAACCAGCGACTACGAAGTCGAATTCCCAGGGCCAGACGACTTCACCTACCGCATAAAACGCTTAAGTGACAATAAAATATTAGAAACCAACTCCCTTAGTGGCGGCTTTCCCGACAGTATCGAAGTCGATGGTTTTGAAATTCGTTTTGAAAGTGGTTCGTTTCAAAAAGGCGACAACTTCTTACTGACACCAACGCGTAACGAAGCCGCAAAAATAGACATGAACATCACCCGCGCTGAGCAATTAGCGTTGGCGTCGCCTATTGTTACCGATGCAGCCATTGGTAACCGTGGTAGTGGTGAAATAACCCAAGGTGAAGTTTACGACACCAACACCACCTATCTAATGAATGAAGGCGAACTCGACCCGCCACTCATTATTCGATTCACATCGCCAACCACCTACGACGTATTGGACAACACCGACCCAGGTAATCCGATACCATTATTTCCACCATTAATGAACCAAACCTTTGTGCCCGGTATTAGCAACTCCATGTTGCCAGCCGACGAAGGTAAAACTGCATTTACCAGTTTTGGTGGCGTATTACCAGTAACGACAACCTACCAAGCACCGTCGCCAGCGGCGATAGTCGACTCAGTTAATGGTTTCTTTCCAGAACGTATTGGTATCAGCTATACCAATCCAACGACCGGAAAAGTCACCACACAGCCCACATTAATTACCTCACTTAATGCCTCCGCAAAAGAAATTGCCCAAGCATTAAGTAAGCGCGACGGCGTAGAAGCATCGGCGCGTACTACCGTCGAAATAACCGGAATTACCAACGATCCTAACCCCTTCCAAGACATGGTAATTAGCGTTAATGGCATCGTGCTTACCGACACACTTGGCCCTAACCAAACCAAATACTCCAGCGGCTATCCAGAAGAAGTCCCAGATCCTATTACTCTTGATTTCTTAGCCGAACGAATTAACGCCAACATCGACTTTCAAGATCAAGGCTTAGTCGCACGCAGCGATGGTGCAAAATTAACCATTATTTCGCTCGATGGTGAAGACGTTAACCTAGAAATCACCGGTGATGTAGGAGACGGATTTTCCGTAGGCAACGGCGAATATACCGACCTTCGTGAAACCGGTAATGCCACCTTTACCGCATTGAGTGAATACGAAGGCTACGATTTTAGCGAAGGCGGGCCGTATACCTACGAATTTGACGTACCGGGGCAGGGCACCTTTAGTATCGAAATGACCGGCACTTACGCCACCGGTGATGAATTGCTTGATGGTATTCGAACCGAACTCGAAAACTCCGGTTATGTATTTTCAGGCAACCTAGACGTCGGTATTAACGAACGCGGAAAAATCAGCTTTACGCCGCGCTTAGAAATGAACGCAACCGGCATTAATGGCTCATCCAAGCTCACTATGGGTGGGCAATTAAAAGTCGTGCTCGACGAAAATTACAGCCTTAGCATTGCACCGCCGGGCAATAATTTATTCGACACCGACCCCGTCGGCGAACCCGTGCATTTTGGTTTTGACGTTAATGTATCGGGCTTAGCCCAGGCCGGAGATGAATTTACCATCGAATTTAATACCGATGGCACCTCCGATAGTCGTAACGGATCGTCAATGGCCGCTTTGCAAACAGAAGACTCTATTAGCGGAAATACCAGTTATACCGAAGCTTACGCTCGCTTAGTAGAAGTCGTAGGCTCAGTAACCAGCCGGTCGCAAATTAACCGCGACTCCGCCGAAGTATTATTGCGCAACTCGCAAAATGCAGTCGACAGTAACTCCGGCGTAAACCTTGATGAAGAAGCAGCAGCCCTAATTAAATACGAATTGGCCTACAACGCCAGCGCGCAGGTAATTCAGGTGGCACGGCAAATCTTCGACACATTAATTAGCACATTCCGATAGGAGCAGATTATGCGCGTCGCAACTTTGCAGTCATTTAATAGCGGCTTAAACTCGATATTGGATAACCAATCATCAGTTAATAAAACCCAGCAACAAGTATCTTCGGGTCGCCGTGTTTTAACTCCGGCTGATGATCCTATTGCCTCGACTAAAATTTTACAGTTGCAGCAAGATATCGCTCAACGGGATCAATACGACCGCAATATGACCGCGGCAGAAAACCGCCTAAAACTCGAAGAAGCGACTTTATCGTCGATAACCGACAACCTAACACGGCTACAAGAACTCACCGTTAACGCCGGTGGCGGTACACTCACGCAAACCGACCGCCAAGCAATCAGCTCAGAAATAAATCAGCTAGAAAAAAGCCTAGCCAGTTTATTTAATACTCGCGATCCCAACGGCGAATTTATTTTTGCTGGATTCAAAGGAAAGAATCCACCATTCGAACAACAAGCTAACGGTCGCTACGCCTATAAAGGCGACGAAGGGCAACGGTTTTTATCCATAGGCGACACCACCAACGTCGCCACCGGTGATAGCGGTAAATCATTGTTTATCGACGTACGTGCCGCTAAAAATACGTTTACCACACAAATAAATCCATTAAATACCGGCGATGCTCAAGTGAATGCAGGGTTTGTAGTCGACGAAGAAGCCTACGCCGACTTCTATCCCGACGATATCATCATTACCTTTAACCAAGAATCCGCCATCAGCCCACCAGGGCCAAATTACACCGCACGCAGAGCCTCTGATAATCACGTTATCGAAGGCAAAGTAAATGTCGGCTACACGGGCTCGAAAGACATCGTAGTCGCAGGCGTCAGCATGACAGTGTATGGCAACCCAGAACCGGGCGACGAAGTGCTGGCAAAATCAACACCCAAGCAAAGTATCACCGACACCGTATTTCGCTTACGCCAAGGACTGGACTCGCTGGAAGACAACCCAGAAGATTCAGCGACCCTAGATATCTTGATCGAAGACACCCTAACCAACCTCGCATTTGCACAATCATCAATATCCGAAGTGCGCAGCCAAGTTGGCGCGCGATTAAACGTCATCGACAACACGCGTAATTTAAGCGACGACGTAAAATTAGTAAGCCAAGCGGTACTATCAGAATTATCAGACGTGGATTTTGCCGAAGCCGTGAGCAGGCTATCGCTGCAAACGTTTTTATTAGAAGCAGCGCAGCAAAGCTACACCACCATATCGCGATTATCCTTGTTTAATCAGTTGTAGGAGCGATCCGGGCGGCGTTCCGTTTATCCGCGAACAACCTTGATTTAATCTCAACGCCATTCGCGAAAAAGTTTCGCTCCTACAGCCTTACGATTAGGTTATTACCGTAAGAGCGGATCTTATCCGCGAAGCCCTACAACTCCTTAATCACCAAATCATTACCCAGATACGCGCCGCGCTCGATATAAAACCGATTCCCTAACTGCAAATCGCCGCCATTCACATTATGCCCATGAATTAAATAATCAATTCCGTTCACAACGTGACGCGACTGGCACTGAAACTGGCTGCGCGACCAAATGCATTTCTCTAACAACTCGGGCGTTAAATGGCCAAACTCTTGCCAATGTGAATGCGGATAATCAGCATGAATAATTCCGTAACGGCTACCGTCGCTGCCTTCTACCTCAATCGCTAGCGGCAACGCCTCAATCGCATCAAACCAATCATCCCACAGGGTAGGGGAGGTTTGCGTAATCCAATCACCGCCATGATTTAACCATGCCATGCGATGACGGCTGCTTTTATAACGCATACCGTTAATCATCAAATATTCATGATTACCAATTACCGAAAAAAACCAAGGCTCGTTTAATAAATTAAGTGCCTCAGCCGACTCTGGCCCGCGATCAATTAAATCACCAACACAAATAACGCGATCTACAGCAGAGTTAAAATTAAGAGCCGCCAACTGATCATGTAATTTAGTAACATGACCATGCAGATCACCCACCACAAAATCACGGCCTTGAGTGTTTTTTTCTAATTTGAGAAGTGTAGCTTTTAATTTCATCCGTTATGAGCGCTCCGGCTCCTCCTTATTTTAGGTGCCTTCTCCGATTTGTGTGGAGTCCACCTAGCCACTGCAGCTAAAGCTAGCAACAGCACAAACATATAGGCATTAGCAGGGATCTGAAGGTTAAAATCCACCGCAGAATGAATCAGCAATGCAATAATCCCCATACAAGCCCCGAATCCTACTCCTTTAAACAGCTCACTGTTACGTTTAACCATCGCCATGATTGCCCACCAGATGCTGATCAACACCGCTAGCGCCAATAGCAAAAATGCCGGCAATCCAAATTCAGCCATAAACTGCGCATGGTCATTGTGCGCATTGTTGTAAACTTGAATCGCAGTTACATCATCACTTTTATAAGCAGGATAACTATAAATAAACGTGCCCGCCCCGATGCCCGCCAATAAATGGTCTCGGGCAATTTGCAAGGTATCGCGGGTTACCTCATCGCGACTCTCGGTTTCAGACGTCGTGTTTTGCAAACGCTCCGCCACTTTTTCAACACCAAAAAACGTACCCACAATCGCAATATCAATCACCAGCAAGCTCGATAATAAAATCGTCGTCGACAACGTCTTATTGCGCATCAACACCAAGGCCAAGCCACCGGTAATCATCAAACTGGCAAAAAATGCCGTATTACCCATGCGTGAGCGCGTAAGTACTAAGGCAATCACCATAATCGCCAGTAATAAACGCAACAGCACCTTAGTGCTTAGCAACATGCGAACCAACTGGCGCAAACGCTGACGAAACGATCCTCGATACTGAGTAGACTGAGCCAACAACAGCCCAATACCCAGTGCCAGCGCCATCTCTAAGTAGCCTGCCAAATGATTGCGGTTAATGTATGTACCCGTTGCCAAACCGCGATAGGCCGACTTCTCGATAAAAAAGCCCAACTCCCAACCAGTGAGCACCATCAGCGCACCAAAAATAGCCTGAAACGCCGCCGCCAACACCACAATCCAAATCGCCCGCGTTACCCGCCTGCGCGAATCTAAATTCAACAAAGCCAACGCAAAAAACGACGTTAAACCAATGCCCTTCAACAAACCTTGGTAGGTTTCAAACACCGACACCGACGTCGGCCATAACCATTGGAAGAACACCCAAACCTGCACCGCAGCCAACAACCCCAACACAGGCAAAGCACGCGTAAACGCAACAGGAAGAGTCAAAGAAGGAAGATGATTAACCGATTGAAATAACAAACGCTCGCGCAAATCCAACGCCAGCAACACCATCGCCGTAACAGCAAACCAAGGCCACACCCAATCAGCAGCACCACCAAAAGGAAGGGGAAGAATAAACAGCAACGCCTGAAAACAGCCCCAACGGGTCATAAATCATCCTTGTTGAAACAAAAAACCGAATATTACCACGTAGGTAGGAATGTTCATCCTGTAGGAGCGACTCAGCGAACGTATTATATGTAGGAGCGACTCAACGAACGGTATTTCTGTAGGATCGACTCAACGAACGTTTTTTATGTAGGAGCGACTCAACGAACGCTTTTTGTTCGTAGTCGCGATAAACCTTGACCAATCGGCACTGCTCGCTGCCGCTCCCTGAGTACCTCCTACAGATTTCTTCAAATTTGATGAATCAATATTTCCTGTAGGAGCGACTCAACGAACGTTTTTTGTTCGTAGTCGCGATCAACCCCACCACCAAACAACAGCCAAAAAAAAACCCGGCGAACCGGGTTTTTTACACTCAACTACCTAAACTAATTAGCCGCGATTTGCAGGGCTGATAGCAGGTGGAGGAGTAGGAACTGTAGGCAGAACGATTGGCGTTGGGTTAGTCGTTTGACCCGGCGCAGTACCGTTTTGACCAGGAGTATTACCCGCTAAACCAGGAGCAGTACCGTTTTGGCCAGGTGCATTCGGGTTACCAGCAGCAGTTGCAGCAGCAGACGCGATACCAGCAGATGCAACATCAGGAGAAACGCCAGAAGCCAATGCAGCAGCAGTGACGGTAGCAGCGTCAGCGCCAGAAGCAGAAGCACCCTGAACAGCAACAATCGAAGGAACGCCAGCAGCAGAAGCAGCAGAGATCACAGAAGAAAGTGAAACACCGTTAGCAGTAGCAGCAGAAGAAACAGCAGCAACCGCATCTGCTTGGCTTACGCCTTCAACAGAAAGAGTAGCAGCCATAACAGCGTTAACGTCGGCACCAGAAGCGAAAGCAACGCTTGCCGCAGCAGTCATTGCATCAGCAACAGAAACGCCAGCCGCTTGCATTTGAGCCATGATGTCAGCATCACAACCGCCGCCACAAGCAGCAGAAGCAGCCGCATAGGCTTCTTGTACAGACATACCGCTAGCCAAGTTAGCAGCAATATCAGAACCATTCACAGCATCTTCAGCTGATGCAGTCGTGAATGCAGCAGCAAGGAGAATCCCTGTAAGTAATTTACGCATAGTCTTTATCCTTACGTGTTAAAGCTTAATTTGTGACCATTCTATAGTGAGTCTTAACAACTGCCAACACATGCTTACAAAAAAAGTTAGTTAAAGAAGGCCAAACGTCGGCAATGTCATAAACCTTACAAAATATTTAATGAACAAGGGTTATTTATAAGCCGAATGCACCCTGTAGAAGCGAACCCCAACCCTGTAGGAGCGAAACCTAACCCTGTAGGAGCGAAACTTTTTCGCGAGTGGCGTGGCGGTTATATCAACGTTGTTCGCGGATAAGCGGAACGTCGCTCGGATCGCTCCCACAACCCCCCATTGAACACATTGACTGACTTACGTCTATTAACGCCACATTCCGGTGCATGCTTTGTTTCTTTCCCTGCCGTTCTTTAGTAATGTTCGCCCCTGTTACATGCCCTTACAAAACGCCAGTGGCTAATGCCAAGGAGACCTACAATGACAGCAAGCAATATCGTATGGCACGCAACCGCCGTAACGAAGCAAACACGGTCGGCTCTTAACAAACAAAAGCCATGCGTATTGTGGTTCACCGGTTATAGCGGTGCAGGTAAATCCACCATTGCCAACGCCGTAGAACAGCGTCTTGCCAGCCTCCAGCAGCACACCTATTTATTAGATGGCGACAACGTTCGTCACGGCCTAAACAAAGATCTTGGCTTTACCGATGAGGCCCGAATAGAGAACATCCGTCGCATCGGCGAAGTCGCTAAACTCTTCGTAGACGCAGGCATCATCGTACTATCGGCATTTATTTCGCCATTCCGCGCCGAGCGTCAAGTGGTGCGCGAATTAGTAGAAGAGGGCGAATTCATCGAAGTATTTATGGACACCCCTTTAGCCACATGTGAGCAGCGTGACCCAAAAGGCCTTTACCTAAAAGCACGCGCAGGCGAAATTAAAAACTTCACGGGTATCGACTCCGACTACGAGCCGCCGATCAACCCAGAAGTAACGCTCGATACCTCAAGCATGAGCATCGACGAATGTGTAGAAATAGTACTAGCGCACCTAGCAAACGTTGGCGTGTTGCCTGAATACAGCGCAGCTTAAATAGAGCTGCGCGCAGCTTAAGGAATCATCTCATGGCAGATTACGATCTATTTAATGGCGATGCCGATGGCATATGCTCACTCGTGCAACTGCGACTAGCCGAACCACGCATCAGTACCTTAATTACCGGCATCAAGCGCGATATTAAATTGATGGGTCACATCCGCCCTGAAGCAGGCGACCGCATTACCGTGCTCGACGTTAGCATGGAGAAAAACCAAAAAGGTTTACATGCCGCCCTCGAAGCAGGCGCGACCGTATTTTATGCCGACCACCATCAAAGTGGCGACATTCCAGATCACCCAGCCCTTAGCGCCCACATTAATACCGCCTCTAATACCTGTACGGCATTAATTGTGGATTACTACCTAGAAGGTAAATACCGCGACTGGGCCATCGTAGCCGCCTACGGCGACAACATTACCCAAGTAGCCGAAGAACTTGCCAATCAAGCAGGCTACAACACCGCACAAAAACTCATGCTCGAACAACTCGGCGTAGGCATGAACTACAACGGCTACGGCGCCAGCCTAGACGACCTGTTTTATCACCCCGCCGAACTGTTCCGCATTGCCGTGCAGTACGATTCACCATTCGACATGATCGAAACACGCCAAGACGTCTACCGCACCCTAACCGTCGGCTACCAAGAAGACATGGACAAAGGCCTAAGCATCGTTCCGTATCGCGAAACCCACCCAGGCGAAGAAAAGGGTGCCGCCATGATGATACTGCCGAACGAACAATGGGCACGACGCATCAGTGGCGTACTCGGCAACGAACTAGCCAACCGTTTCCCGGATCGTGCACACGCCATACTCACCGAGCGCGAAGAACAGGTAGATGGCAAGCCAACGTATTTAGTCAGCATCCGCGCTGCGAAAAACAACCTAGTAGGTGCCGACACCATCGCGGTAAAATTTGGCGGCGGCGGGCGCAAAGGCGCGGCAGGCATAGACAGATTATTGGAAACAGAAATCGACACCCTCTGGGCCGAATTTACCTAGTTATGTCTTTAACTGTAGGAGGGGATCACGTCGGGAACCGACGTATCCGCGAAATATATCCAAAGCAACGAATTTAGAAAATTGTAGGAGGGGATCACGTCGGGTACCGACGTATCCGCGAACAAACTCAAATGGAACACCTATCATCATGACAGGCCACACCCTCGCCACAGGCCGCGCCGCCACCCTGATAAAACTTGCCTTCGCCGCAGGGGCAAAACTCAGCGCCGCCTTTATCGCATTTGGGTTAACCGCACTCGTCACCCGTAACATGCCCAACGACGAAGCCGGATTATTTTTATTAGGCTTTTCTATACTCACTGTACTGTCTATATTCTTCCGCCTTGGCCTGGACAACGTTATTCTGCGCTACCTCAGCGCTCACGGCACTGACGCCTTCGCCCAAGAAAAGCTCAACCGAGGCCTACTCTGGGTTGCCACTATAGTTATTCCATCGACCGCGCTAGGTATGCTCTTCAGCGAGCAAATAGCCACCCACATATTCAACAAACCCGCCTTTGGCCCAGTACTCTTTTGGATGCTATTAGCACTACCCGCCATGGCGATCTTCTTTTTACTTTCGATGGCATTTCAAGCGCAACATCGCGTAGTAATAACCACCATTTTTCAAAACCTTGGTATCTCAACCATATTCGTCGCGGCTTTTGGTTACCTATGGTATGAACAACCCGAAGTGCTCAACGCCGTAACCGCTGCACAGATATACGCAGGTGCAGCAGGCGTCATATTTTTAGCTGCGATAGTCACATGGTTTAGTCAAAAGGGCACTAGCTTTAACGTGACTAGCTACAAAGATAAGGAACTGACTCAGGCCAGTATAAACCTCTGGGCGGCCTCCATCATGAGCCTCGCTGTACAGTGGTCGGGAATACTCATCGGCGGTGCTATGCTCCAGGCAGAAGATGTCGCGCTACTAACCGCTGCGCAGCGCACGGCCATGCTTACAAGCTTTGTATTAATGGTTGTAAATATGGTCGTGGCCCCTAGGTACGCCAAATTATGGAAAGAGGGTAATTTAGAGCGTATTCGGTACTTGGCCAAGTGGTCTACCCGTGGCATGACTGCTATGGTGCTACCGATTGTTGCAGTGATGATTGTATGGCCAGAAAAGGTTATGGGCCTGTTTGGAAACGGGTTTGAAGAGGCTACGGTATTGTTGATGATTCTGGCTGTTGGTCAGTTTGTAAATGTAGCGACAGGGTCAGTAGGGTATCTGCTGAATATGTGTGGCTTTGAAATCGTTTATAGAGTGATCGTTTCATACTCTGGTGTAATAGCAATATTATTAGCACTTTTTTTAAGCCACTTTTTTGGGTGTTTGGGGGCCGCTTATGCAATTGCATTGGGAGTAATAATTCAAAATCTCTTGGCAGTTGTTTCAGTTAAGAGGCAGTTAGGATTTTGGGTGTTTTAAAGGTAGGGCTATGTTTTTAGGTGATAAAAAACTTTTAATGAGAAACGTATACTTGATAGTCATACCTTATTTTTTAAGGAGATTTTTCGATGTTTATCTAAGTCTAGGGTTTCCGTCTTATTATAAAGAAAAAGGGGTGGTTTTTATTCATATACCTAAAGCAGCAGGTACAAGTTTTGCCTATCATTTATATGGAAGGAGTATTGCACATCTACCTGGCGAGTTTTTAAAGAGATCAAATGCTGAAGAGTTTGATCGATGTGTAAAATTTGCTATCTCAAGAAATCCGTATTCTAGACTTGTTTCTTCTTATAGATTTCTCAAGCAGGGTGGGACGGATATAGTTCCTGTTGATAGTCCTGAGCAGTATCAAATTGCTGATTTTGAAAGCTTTGAGCGTTTCGTACTTTCTTGGCTTAGAGATAAAGACGTAGATGTGTTGGATTTTTGTTTGAAGAGGCAGGCTTATTTCTTAAGGGGGGTGAAGTCGGATCTTGACTACTTAGGCAAGGTTGAGGAAATCGAAGATACTGTAAGTTGGTTATCACAATATCATATAGCTGATTTCTCCGATAAAAATAGAACGGGTGAGTCAGTTGATTATAAAGATTATTATAAGAATGATATGGTGCGGCGTTTGGTTTATGATATTTATAGGGAAGATTTTGAAATGTTTGGTTACTCAGAATTCTTATGAAAATAGCTATTAGTGTTTTGACGCCATTTAAGGTCTATTTTGTAACTGTCGTAATAGCTTTGCTGATATTTCGGGTTGTATTGAGTATGGAGGGATTTGCATCACTACCTTATATTAGAGTGATGTATGGGGTTTTGATGCTTCTTTTGTTTTTACTGTTGGGTATTAAATATAGACTCAGGGTGGGCAGGCAGTCAGGTTTATTTTACATCTTTTCATGTTTTACTTTTATATGGTTTGGGGTCGGTGTATCTAACGCTAATATTTATGTTGTTACGGATCTGGTATACTTTATTATATTTCTCTTGGGGTACTTTCAAGGGCTTAGCTTATTGGAGAATACTGATCCTGATTCTCAGTGGTGTTTTGGTTCACTGTATCGGCTATCTATTTTTCTTACTTTTGCGATTGTTTTTTTATACTTCCTAGGAGTTGTCCCTTATGTTCCTGTCCTGGTATTTATAGCATCTGTAGCCTTGGCAGCTTACTTTTATAGGCTGGGTCATTGGTGGTATTATACTCTCCTTGTTGTGTCTATAGTTGTTATGATATCAGATTTGAATCGAGCCTTCATATTACAAGTGGTTTTCGTGTATTCTTTATTTGCTGTCTTCACCAGTAGAGAGAGGCATCGAGGTCTGTTTGTATTTTTTATAATACTATCTTTGTTTTTTCTGATTTATTATAATTGGGGGGAAATACTTTATATTCTTGATGGGAGTTCTGCTAAACGACGTATTTTAGAAACAATAGATATATTCCGCTTTGGTATCGATCCTGAAAACTCAATCTCTCTTTATCAAAGAGTATATGAAGCAAAGCTAGTTTACGAGCGGCTTGGTAGTTCCTGGTTTAATATTTTTTTCGGGTTTGGATTTGGGCCGGTGCTTGATATGAGTTACAGCCTAGACACATCTGTTCTATCATCCCAATTAATGGGGGCAGCAACAACCCATAATGTACATTTTTTAGTCCCAGCAATACTATTTCGTTTTGGTGTTATAGGGTTGGCTCTCTATGCATTTCTCTTATTTTTCGCGTTTGTCGCCGCTTTTTCCTCGTTGCGTATTGAAGATAATTCTAGCCCTCTAGTGTTTTTTGCTTGTATTTATATTATAGGAATATATGTTATCTCGCTTACTGCTTCGTCCTTTTTATTTGTCGATCCTTTAGTCGGCGTTAATGCAGCTTTAATAACGCATTATCTTTCTCGACTTGGTTACAAATCGGTACTTTAGTTTAATTTGGAGACGTATATGATGGAATTTTGTGTAGTTGGAGTATTTCCCCCGCCAAGTACAGGTCAGTCCATAGCATTTAAGAATTTTGCAGATGAGTTTTTAGGTGAATATGAGGAGGTTGACGTGTCTGGTGGGGGGGGGGGATTTTACAAATTAAAGAAGACTATTCGGTACTTGACTGCAATAAAGCTAATAGTGAGTAATAATAAATGCGTTTATTATACGCTTAACTCGGGGGGGGGGCTTTATTTGGATTTGTTGTTTGTTTCTATATGTAAGCTTTTTAAGCGGAGTATGATTATTCATCACCATTCTTACGGTTATATTAATAGTAAAGACTGGAAGGTTGGAATGATATCGAGTGTATTGAATAAATATGATTATTTTGTTTTTTTATCATCAAGAATGAAGTCTGATTATAATATTGTCTATCCACATTCTGCGAAGGCAGTATGCCTTAATAATATATTTCAATATGATCTTGCGAATAAGTCTAGAATTTTAGGAGCCGCTGGCTCATGTGTTATTAAAGTAGGCTATTTGAGCAACCTTACGCTAGATAAAGGGTTTGATACAATTTGCGATATTATCAGACGTGCAACAGGTGTTGAAGGAATGTATATTGAGTTTCACATCGCAGGCCCTTTTGCTGATAGTGAGTCTAAGGCTTTATTTGATAGCCTCACCGATGCTGAAAGAGCACTGGTGGAGTATCACGGGCCTGTCTACGGTGAAGACAAAGACAAGTTTTTTTGCAATATCGATTTGTTTTTATTTCCTACTCGTTACGAAAATGAAGCACAACCTATGGTTTTGGTCGAAGCCCTACAGTATGGAGTGCCCGTTTTAGCAGCAGACCGAGGTACTATTAAGGACTTGATTGGTGATGATTTTACGGTAGGTGCAACCGAAAACTTTTCTGAGCGGGCCTTGGAACGTATAAATGAGATGTCCAGCTCTAAGACTTTGAGATTGCAGGCTAGTCAGACGGCTTCTACTCATTTTGCGGACTTAAAAAAGCGATCTTCTAATGAAGTAGAAGATATCAGGAGGATGGTTGGTGAAGTTACTTCTCGCGTCTCTTAATTTTGCTCCTGAACTAACCGGCATTGGCAAATATAACGGTGAAATGGCACCGTGGTTTGTTTTGCAGGGGGATGATGTCTCTGTGCTTTGTGCGCCGCCGTATTATCCAGAGTGGCAAGTCCACTCAGGTTTTAATGGTAAGCGGTTTGCCACTTCAGTCGAAAATGGTGTTTCTGTTACTCGTTGCCCTACCTATGTACCTGCTCAGCCAACTACAGTTAAACGCTTAGTACATCTTGCGTCGTTTGCGTTTAGTTCTGGTGTGGCTTTGTTTGGTCGGTTATGTAAAAAGCCAGATGTGGTTTTGGTTGTTGAACCAACATTGTTCTGTGTGCCTAATGTTTTGCTGTTCTGCAAGTTAACCGGTGCAAAAGCTGTACTTCATATTCAGGATTATGAAGTGGATGCCATGTTTGGTTTAGGTATGGCAGGTAAGGCCGGTTTTCTTGCTAGTGCAGCCTACAAAGTTGAGCGTTGGTTAATGCGCCGTTTTGATGCTGTATCTACTATCTCTTTCAGTATGATGGCAAAAGCAGAACAGAAGGGTGTTGACCCTAAGCGATTGGTTTTCTTTCCTAATTGGTCTGATACTAATTTTGTACATCCGGGTGTTGATGGCTCTGACCTTCGTAGCTCGTGGGGTGTTACCGAGTCACAAAAGGTCGTTCTTTATGCTGGTAACATTGGTGCCAAACAAGGCTTAGAACTGGTGTTAGATGCCGCAGAAAGGTATCTTTCACAACCAGATATACGCTTCTTTTTGGTTGGCTCGGGCGCTTATGCGACCGAGTTACAAAGTATGGCTGCACAGCGCGGTTTATCTAACGTTGAGTTTAAGCCATTGCAAGCGTGGGAAGATGTTCCTGCGATGTTGGCAATGGCCGATGTGCATTTGGTTGTGCAACGTAAGGGCGCTGCCGATGCGGTGCTACCGTCTAAGTTAACTAATATTCTGTCGGCGGGTGGTAATGCTGTAATTACTGCGGAAGCTGATACAGAGCTAGGACGATTGGTAAACGAGTATCCCGGTATTTATAGCTGTGTAGAGCCGGAGAACGTCGAGTCATTTTGCCAAGGTTTAGAAACCGAATTAGCGAAAACAGGTGTCAACAGCGTTGCCCGTGAATACGCAGAAAAGAATTTGAATAAAGAAGCGATCTTGGGTCGTTTTCGAGAAGATTTATTAAGCCTTGTTGGCTAAGAAAATTAACAAATAATTTTTAAATTTAAGTTTAAGGGACTATTTGATATGTCTAAAAAAGTAGCACTCATCACCGGCGTAACCGGCCAAGACGGTTCGTATTTAGCCGAATTTTTGTTAGAAAAAGGCTACGAAGTTCACGGTATCAAACGTCGTGCATCGTCATTAAATACTCAGCGTATCGATCATATTTATCAAGATACCCATGAAGAAAATGTTAATTTCTTCCTTCATTATGGCGATCTTACCGATACATCTAACCTGACGCGTATCTTAAAAGAAGTACAGCCAGATGAAGTGTACAACTTGGGTGCACAGTCTCACGTTGCTGTATCGTTCGAAGCGCCTGAATATACGGCTGATGTGGATGCCATGGGTACTTTGCGTTTACTTGAAGCCATTCGCTTTTTGGGTTTGGAAAAGAAAACGCGTTTTTATCAAGCGTCTACCTCTGAGCTTTACGGTTTAGTACAAGAAATTCCGCAAAAAGAAACCACACCTTTTTATCCGCGCTCTCCTTATGCGGTTGCTAAAATGTACGCTTATTGGATTACGGTAAACTACCGTGAATCTTATGGTATGTACGCTTGTAACGGCATTCTGTTTAATCACGAATCTCCACGTCGTGGCGAAACCTTCGTTACTCGTAAAATTACTCGTGCATTAGCTAATATTTCTCAAGGGTTAGAAAAGTGCCTATACCTTGGCAACATGGATGCGCTGCGCGACTGGGGTCACGCTAAAGATTATGTGCGTATGCAGTGGATGATGTTGCAACAAGACGTTGCCGACGATTTCGTGATTGCTACTGGTAAGCAAATTCCAGTGCGTGAATTTGTGCGTATGTCAGCGCAAGAACTTGGTATTACCTTACGCTTTGAAGGTACCGGCGTCGATGAAGTGGCTATCGTTGATAGCATCACCGGTGATAACGCTGACGCATTGAAAGCAGGTGATGTTATCGTTCGTGTTGATCCAAAGTATTTCCGTCCTGCTGAAGTTGAAACTTTATTGGGTGATCCAACCAAAGCGAAAGAAGTTTTAGGTTGGGTTCCAGAAATCACTGTCGAAGAGATGTGTGCTGAGATGGTTCAAAGTGACTTACAAAATGCCAAACAGCACGCCCTGCTTAAAAAGCACGGTTTTGATGTGTCTGTTGCTATCGAAAGCTGAGGCGCGGTATGGCTTCTACTACAGTCGTTAAACGCATCTTTGTTGCTGGCCATAACGGTATGGTCGGCTCGGCAATTGTGCGTCAGTTGCAACAGCAAGATAATGTTGAATTAGTATTACGTTCTCGCAGCGAGCTTAATCTATTAAGCCAAGCAGACGTACAGGCATTTTTTCAGCAAGAAAAAATCGATCAAGTGTATTTGGCGGCGGCGAAGGTGGGCGGCATTATTGCCAATAATACTTACCCTGCTGACTTCATTTACGAAAACCTAATGATTGAATGCAATATCATTCATTCTGCCCATTTGGCGGGTGTGAATGATTTGGTCTTTTTAGGTTCCTCGTGCATTTACCCTAAGTTGGCTGAACAGCCGATGCAAGAATCGGCTTTGCTAACAGGGACGTTAGAGCCGACCAACGAACCATATGCGGTTGCAAAAATTGCAGGTATTAAGCTCTGCGAAAGCTACAACCGCCAATACGGTCGTAATTATCGCAGCGTGATGCCGACCAACTTGTATGGCGAGAACGACAACTTCCACCCAGATAACTCCCACGTTATCCCGGCATTAATGCGTCGTTTCCACGAAGCCAAACTGAACAACACACCTGAAGTGTCTGTGTGGGGTTCTGGCAAACCCATGCGTGAGTTTCTGCATGTGGATGATATGGCAGCAGCATCAATTTTCGTTGCTAATGTTAGCCAAGAAACCTATGAATCTTGCACCGAGCCAATGCTATCGCATATTAACGTTGGTACAGGCGTAGATTGCACCATTGCCGAGTTAGCGTTAACCATGGCCGAGGTAGTTGGCTATCAAGGTTGTGTGACATTCGATGCGACCAAGCCAGATGGTGCACCGCGTAAGCTAATGAATGTCGATACCCTAAAACGCTTAGGTTGGTCTTATAGCATCGAGCTGAAAGATGGTTTAGCCAGTACCTATAAATGGTTTTTAGCGCATCAGGATGATTTTCGTGGCTGATACCAAGCCGTTGTTAGATCGCGAGACGTTTAAAACCATAGTCGATGCGACGCCGCTGGTGTCCATCGACTTATTGGTGCGCAATGCGGATCATCAAATCCTTGTGGGTAAGCGGATAAATAGGCCAGCTCAAGGATATTGGTTTGTGCCTGGTGGCCGGATACTGAAAAACGAGCGTCTAACCGACGCTTTTTTGCGTTTAACAGAGCAAGAATTAGGCGTTGCCATCACGATTGAAAATGCGCGGTATTTAGGTTTATACGAGCATTTTTATACCGATAGTATTTTTGGTGAAGATGTCAGTACTCACTATGTCGTGAATGGTTTTGAAGTGGTGTTGCCCAATGGCAATGCATTACTGCCAAAAGAGCAGCACAACGAATATCGCTGGTTAAGCGAAACAGAATTTAGAGCCAGTGATGAAGTGCATGTGCACAGTCGTTGGTATGTGGATAAGACGAAAGGGTTTAAACCATAGAAGGCGCTGGCTTGAATTGTAGGAGGTACTCAGGTTGTAACTGTAGGAGGTACTCAGGTTGTAACTGTAGGAGGTACTCAGGGAGCGAAGCGAGCAGTGCCGATTTGAAGCGTTGATATAACCACCGCTTATCGCGACTACGAATAAAAAACGTTCGTTGAGTCGCTCCTACAGAAACACTGCACTCCTACAAATTCTCTCTGTAGGAGGTACTCAGGGAGCGAAGCGAGCAGTGCCGATTAATGGCGTTGATATAATCACCGCTTATCGCGACTACGAACAAAAAGCGTTCGTTGAGTCGCTCCTACAGAAATACCATTCGTTGATTCGCTCCTACAAATTCCGTCGGTAGGAGCGAAACTTTTTCGCGAGGTGTTCGCGGATAAGATCCGCTCCTACAGAGCGAAGCGAGCAATGCCGATTAGCCTTGCAGTGGTGACTCGGCATTCGTTGATTGTTATTATCTAGCCACTTTATAAATACAAAGCAGGGATTATGCTGAATCGTCTTTTTGCCTCACGCAAGCGCCCCTTTCTTGCAGGCTTAAATAAGCCTCAACATATTGAGATGGATATCTCTGGCTCTAAGCTGGAGCTTGATGTGCCTGCGCATAACGATGCATCGTTGCCCGAGCAGCAAGCGCCGCTAAGTCACTTCAATTTATACACTACCGAAGGCTTCAGGCCGAATGACGGCACTTTTTCAACAGCCTTGTTAATGGGCCGTGATCTGGATCTGTACGCCGCGCCATTTGGCTTATCGTCCAGTATTGGTTTTATCTCGGTCAAGGTAGCAATAGATCGCGTTGACTGCCTACCTGAAGGTATGACGTGTCTTAACCCTGAGCACTTTGAGCAAGTGGTGGTGCGTTTTATTCATCGTCTAGGCCCAGGAAGTTGCACAGGCGAGATAGGGCCGAGGGCATGGCGGTTGATGCCAACAGAGCACTTGCCTTGGGTGGTGTATGAGATGCATCGCGATCTCACTGGCGTAACAGAGTTCACTTCCCACGATTTTACTCAATACTCAAGTTATGCCGTCACGCCGCTCGATGATCGTTATATTTTGCGTATCATGTTCCTTAATTTAGGTTCTCCACCAGTCGAATTTTCTCGTCGCGTTCGCGATCAAATATGCCGCACTTTAAAACTAACGCTAAGCGGGGACTTAACGCGTCGGATAGCTGAAGCTAAAAACAAATGGCCCGATGCCAAAATATCGGAATATCGTGAGCCAGAACAATGGGTGCAGCCCAAATGGCGCAATGGTCGCACCAGCGAAGGCGAACCGCATATCGTTATTCTAGAAGCGGGTAGCCCAGCACCCGAATTTAAATTTGAAGAAACATCTAACACGACTAAACAAAGATAATACAAGGAGAGTAGACATGACCCTAAATTCAACCGAATGGGAAATGATTGTTCAAAAAGGCGAAAACACCAACATTAACCGCAGTGTGTTTGTGCGCAAAGATGCAGGCGGCTCTTGGAAGAAGCTGAAAGCTGGACATGCGGGTAATTATTACATGACCACTATGTTACGTGCCTTGTATGCGCTGGCTATTTTGCCCGATGGTAATCGGCGCATGATGCAGCAAAAAATCTTTGGGCCGTGCAAGATGTTTTATGAAATTCGCGATAACGGCGATGTGCAAGTCGATTTATTTGTGGTGGATGAAGCGCTCGAAGCGCCTAAACATAAAGCCGCCGGTTTGTATCAAGCAAAATGGAATGTTGATAAGGAAGCTTGGTCTTTACCTCAAGATAGCAGACCTGAAGTGTCGATGGAGATGACTCTCAAGTGGGGCAAAGCTCATATGGCGGCGGTGGCTGGCAAGTTCGATAACGCAGATACAGCAGCGACAAAACTCGGCGCGCATATTGAAAACGCTTGGCTAAATAATGATGAGATTGGCGATTATCGTCAGCCGGGAAATCATTATTCGTTGTTTTGGATGAATAATGAATTCACCAGCAAAGACCAACTTGACCATTTGATTTCTTTAATTCAAATGGCGCAACGAAAACAAGAAAGCTTGCGCTGGTTAGTACACGGCGAAGGCGCAGCGTGCTTTGTTAAGGCGTTGAATTATCTGAATAGCAACCCTGCATCGAGTGATATACATGTTGCTCAACGTGGTTTGGAAAAGCAGTCGGTATTTTTCTCGAACCCTCGCGGTAAAACGACCAGTGAAAATGATTTGGAAGCCTTGTGTAAAAAATCGGGCCTTGTTTTTCAGGGTATCAATATTAATAAGCGCGATGTCATACACAACCCCGATGCACGTTCTGAGGCGGTTGGTGAGTTGAAGTCTATTGGTGCTAAGCTAACGCTGGGTGGCGGCATAGGAGCGGTTGGTCTTAGCGGTGCGGCTACGAGTTTGGATATGGCGTTTAGTACCCAAAGCGCTATTGCGGCGAGTGGCTTTTTACTGGCTGGGTATTTGGTAGTTAAAGAATCGTTCAAGAAGAACAGTGCCTATGCGCGCAATATTCAAGGAGCGTTTGCGGCAACCTTTGGCAAGGGTAATGAAGATTGGGCGGCGTAGCTGTAGGAGCGAAACTTTTCGCGACATTGTTCGCGGATAAGATCCGCTCCTACAGAGCGAAGCGAGCAGTGCCGATTAGCATTGATGATATTCTCACCGCTTATCGCGACTACGAACAAAAAACGTTCGTTGAATCGCTCCTACAAGTTCCGTCTGTAGGAGCGAAACTTTTTCGCGACATTGTTCGCGGATAAGATCCGCTCCTACAGGGCGAAGCGAGCAGTGCCGATTTACAGCACTGATATAATCACAAAGGTTTTCCTACTCTTGCGATATGTTCTAACAACTCTTGGTTTTCGATGTGGTGTTGCAGGCTAAGATCAATGTCGTAAGGCAGCATGAGGTCGTCAAGTTCAAGCGATATTTGGCTAAATTCGCTGTAGTTCATGTTTGGAGCTATCAAGCAAAGATCTATGTCGGAGTTATTACGATAATTGCCTTTTGCTCTGGAGCCATAAAGTACAACGCTGATAATTCCAGGGTGTTGCTGCATGACACGTTTAATCGCTTCAATGTCTTCGGCTTTTAATCCGGTATTTATCAGCGTTTTCATGTCTCTTCTTGCTTTCTGTTTTGTAGGTTTGTTAGCAGGAGTTTAAATGCGTTGTGATAGTCGTTTAATATTTGGCTAACAATTAAACGCGCTGTTTCGCGGTTGTATGTGTGCGAGGTTAGCGTGCGGCTTTTAATCATTTCCATCCAAAGATCACCGTCGGTGATTAGCCCTCGGCGGAACGCCATTCGTATTGCATCGCGGCTACCTTGAATATCACTTTCACCTTGAGCTTGGTAGAAGTCTTTAATGCTGTTCCATGCAAGCTCGTAGGTGTATTCAAATGCTTGAATTAGACCTTGTTCTTCTAATTTACTGAGTGGTCGTTGGTTGTTAAGAGCAACGGCTTCATCAAGTTCGTTGAAGGCAGAGGTATAATTAGCAAGGCGTTGATGCCAGCGGATGTCTAAGTTCATGTGAGATCTTACTGTTTGATGCTTTCGCAAAGTATATAGTTGTTCGCACCGTAGGAGCGAAACTTTTTCGCGAACAGGCCTTTTGTTGGGCATCTCTCCGCTCAGCCCAACCTACGGGGAGGTAGGTATTCAAAGATCTGTAGGAAGTACTCAGGTTTGAACTGTAGGAGGTACTCAGAATCCGTAGGAGGTACTCAGAATCTGTAGGAGGTACTCAGAATCTGTAGGAGGTACTCAG